>ENA-OQCX01000313-OQCX01000313.1-human-gut-metagenome-genome-assembly--contig:-NODE-313-length-25366-cov-2.159396_pt1 | contig 25366 bp, 36 predicted proteins | sample MGYA00242762_ERZ504587 | MGnify/ENA primary metagenome ERZ504587 (study PRJEB26092, sample SAMD00036337) | human gut metagenome | host: Homo sapiens | study: EMG produced TPA metagenomics assembly of... | reverse complement strand
GATTGGCATTGGCGCGCCAACCGTTCTTTCCCCAGCGGATTTTACGCCGCGCTGTAAACGGATTATTGAGCTTGCAATTTTGGAGGCGCGCGGCCTAGGCCACAACTATGTGGCACAGAGCATTTATTGATTGCAATCATTCAGGAGGGCGGGAGCTTTGCGGTTCACTTTCTCAATCAACTCGGCGTTTCTCCCCAGGATTTACTGGCCGATTTAACCCGCGCAGTGGGCGGAAGCCTCCCCTCCGGAACCGCATCGCAAACGGCGGCCAAAAAAGCCAAAAGCAACACCCCCACCTTGATCAATATGGCGCGATCTCACTCTGCTTGCCGCGCAGAACCTAATTGATCCCGTGATTGGCAGGCAAACCGAAATTGAGCGCGTGATGCAGATTCTCAGCCGGCGCACCAAAAACAACCCCTGCCTGATCGGGGAGCCCGGGGTTGGTAAAACGGCGGTGGCGGAGGGCCTTGCTTTGCAAATCGCGCGTGGAGAGGCGGCGGAGATGCTGCGGGATAAGCGCATCGTCTCCATGGATCTCACCGCTATGGTGGCAGGCACCAAATACCGGGGTGATTTTGAAGAACGTGTAAAAACAGCGCTGGAAGAGGTCCGCAAGGCGGGTGACGTTATCCTGTTTATTGATGAAATGCACAATCTCATCGGCGCCGGCGCAGCAGAGGGCGCGGTAGACGCCGCCAATATCCTAAAGCCCACGCTAGCGCGCGGGGAAATTCAGATCATCGGCGCGACAACTCTAGAGGAATACCGCCGCCACATCGAAAAGGATGCTGCGTTGGAACGCCGTTTCCAGCCGGTTACCGTTGCAGAGCCTTCACAGGAGGAGGCAGTCGAAATCCTCAAAGGCCTACGGGATAAATACGAAGCGCACCACCGCGTGCGGATCACGGATGAAGCGATTCAGCTGCGGTGAAATTTTCCTCCCGCTACATTGCTGACCGCTTCCTCCCGGACAAAGCAATTGACCTGATTGATGAGGCCGCCTCGCATGTGCGCATGCATGCATATAAGGCGCCGCCTGATTTGAAAGAATTAGAAGATCGGCTGGAAACGCTACAAGCGGAAAAAGAAGCCGCAGTCAATGCGCAGGAATTCGAACGGGCCGCCAGCCTGCGGGACGAAGAAAAACAGCTTCGGCTTGATTTAACACGTGATAAAGCGCCTGGCAGGAGCGCTCCTCCCACACAGCGGGAGAAGTGACCGTGGCGGAAATTGCCGAGATCGTATCTATATGGACGGGAATCCCCGCCCAGGAGCTCACCGCGCAAGAGGGTGAGCGCCTGCTGCATTTGGAGGAAGAGCTTCATCGGCGGATTGTTGGGCAGGAAGAAGCCGTGCATGCGGTATCTCGTGCTATGCGCCGCTCTCGCGTCGGCCTACGGGATCCGGAGCGCCCGCTCGGCTCCTTTCTATTCCTCGGCCCTACTGGCGTTGGCAAAACAGAGCTCAGCAAAGCGCTTGCACAATCGATGTTCAGCGATGAAAATGCGATGATCCGGTTAGATATGTCAGAGTATATGGAAAAACACACTGTTTCGAGGCTCGTAGGTTCTCCTCCGGGATATGTCGGCTATGACGATGGCGGCCAGCTCACGCAGAAGATTCGCCGCAAGCCCTATTCTGTGCTGCTGTTCGACGAGGTAGAGAAGGCGCACCCCGATGTGTTCAATATGCTTTTGCAGATTTTGGAGGACGGCCATCTGACAGACGCTCAGGGCCGAAAGGTAAGCTTTAAAAACTGCGTCATTATTATGACCTCCAATATCGGCGCCACCCGAATCTCCAACCAGAGAAGCAGCTTGGCTTCTCTGGTGACAGCGGCGCCCAAGGGGAGGAGAAGCACATTAAGGATGCGGTTATGGGGGAGCTGAAGCGGACTTTCCGCCCGGAATTTCTTAATCGCGTAGACGATATCATCATTTTTCATCAGCTGACAAAGCCGGAGATTCAGGAAATCGCGCGCAGAATGCTTGCCCAGGTTTCTCGTCGAATGCGGGAGAAGGGGATTACGCTGACCTTTAGCGAAGAGGCAGTTCAAAAAATATCCGATGCCGGGTTTGATCCGATCTATGGCGCGCGGCCTCTGCGGCGCGCGATACAATCACAAATTGAAGATCTGCTCAGCGAGGAGCTGCTCAGCGGAAAAATGAAGGAGGGGGCGCAATACCACTGCTCTGTACAGAAAAATGAATTTGTCTTTCTGCGGCAAAAGACGCAAACTCCAGAAAAAATCAAAAATGAAGATTTAAAAAATATTTAAGATTTCTATTGTATCTATTTCAGGCAGATGATAGAATAGGTTCAAACGAAACCGTTTAAAACATTTGTTATCTATAGAATCCTGGTCAGGTTCTGGATGATAGGGAAAACGCAGCTCCCATCCACCGTGGGGCTGCCGTTTTCGTTTATCCTTGTGGAACAAAGGCTACTGGAGCGGTCCGCATCTGCTGCCCCATCCGGTAGCATAAAATGCAGTGGTGCGAATGGACGCGCAGGCCTTTTATAAGCTGGCGGAAATCAGCGCCGCGCCGGATTTCGCCACCTCCCAGAGGCAATACACCGGAGCTGAAAAAATGAAAAACACATCGGGCATGCACTCCTGCGCCCACTGTGTATACCTGCGTTCTATCAACCAATAACTGCCGCCCGTTTGCAGGTGAAGGCCGTCCGGCTGATCCAAAATGAGGCGGACGCGGGCGGCGTCTTCATTGAAGCTGAGGGCTCTTGTGTTAAGCTGTGCGCTCATGGCGCCCCAAATCAGCGCTGTAATACACAGGCCGATGATCAAAAACAATCCGTATCTGCGCAGATTTTTTTGTAGTCCCGTTTTAGATGGCATTTCAATATCCCTCTTATTTTTTTATCACATAGTTTTCTAACAGCTGAGCGAGCGCCTTTCCGAGCATCCTGCCGGAATAGGCCGCTTCATCCAATGTATTGGAGTCGCTTCCCATCTCCAAAAGCAGAGAGCAGTGCGACTTATGCATATTATACTGCCTGTTGCAGAAATAAAGCGGTCGCATCAACCCTGGGTAGCTCTCCTCACAAATCTTTTGCAGCTGCGTTGCAAACCGCAGGTTGTAACGCCAATCGGGGAAATCTGTCACGCCCCCGCCTTCACAGCCGGATATAATCATGATCTGCGCGGCTTTTTTCCCATTGATCGTGGCCACCGGTTGATTCGGTTGTATCGTTGGTCTGAATCGCGTCTCGGTGAATATCAAGCAGCACCTGAAGCTGCGGGTATTTTTTCTGATAGGCCTCAATTGCATCCTCAGAGCGGTAATACGCCCCATTATAGGTGGCATCATAAATTTTGGTATCGTGGATTACGGCAAATCCAGCGGCCTCCAGCTGCGCAACAATTTCATCCCCAACGCGCACCATATTGCGGGTTGCTAGGTTGCTGCGGGTTTGGTAGCTTTTTGTAAACCAATCGGTATCCAGCATTTGATAGCTTTCCGTTGTATGCGTGTGGTAGATGAGGATAGTGGGCTTGGTTTTATCCTCTATTTTCAAATCTACCGGCTCGGCCAACACTTTTTTAATATCCATTTTTTCGCTGGTCCTGTTTTGAACGGCCACCTTCCCATAAACCGTGGTTGCACCAGAATTATCATATTGCCGGGAGATGATTTTTCCATCGTGGGAGGCGTTGGCAAGCTCCTTCTTTGCCTGATCAATCAGCTTTTGGATATCGCTGGGTGTTTTTGCAAATCCGCTTCAGCCACCGCTTTCGATGCGCTCTGCTGTGTCTGTGTGGTGCTGCGCGTTGCCTCAGATGGGGCCGCAGAGGCAGGCAGTTCATTTTGCGGGAGCTCCCCTGTTTTGATCTCTTCCATCTGCCCGCGCAGGAGGCTGGAACCTCCCTCTGGGAGAGCCATGCCTGCGCTTGCCAGCACTACCGGCAGCAATTTCTCCCCAATTTTTGGTGCAGCCACAGCGGAGGTGACCACGAGGGTAACGGATAGGATGCAGATTCCAATTCCTTTCACGGAGCTGATCGCGCTCCGCCTTTTTTTCGATGCGTACGTTTGATTTTCAAAATTGGTTCCTCCGTGGCTCCAAAAGCATCCGGCAGGCCGGTATTCTGGTTGCCGCACGCTCTGTATCGGAGGCTTTGAAAGCTCTCCGTATTTCATTGCTATGCGGAGAACACACGATTTATACACATCCTCAGCTGGTAATGGACAAGAGATCCTCCGCTGAGAGGGTGGGCTGCAAGGCGCAGTTGATGCTAAGCGCCACCAAGCGGGCCGCACGCTCTACAAGCAAATCAATCTCACGGGGCGTTACCATCATCGCCGTTCCGCGCGGCTCCATCAGTTCCCGCAGCCTCTGCTCTTCCTTCTCGGCCTTTCCCTCCCCCTAAAAGATCGATTGCCAGTGTGGCCGCGTCTACTACCGTAGGCACCCCTATGGCGATCACCGGCACGCTACGGTCTCCTGGTTGAGCGCTGTGCGGGCGTTGCGACGCCGGAGCCAGGTGTGATGCCCGTGTTGCTCATCTGAATGGTACACCCCAGCCGGGATAGTCTCCGCGCCGCCAGAGCGTCTACTGTGATCACAGCAGCAGGGCGGACCGCTCGGGCGACGCCGGCAATAATCTCCCCTGTTTCAATTCCCGTTTGGCCCAGTACCCCTGGCAGCAGCCCTGCAACTGGGCGCAGATGCTCCATTCCAATTGATCTGGCAAGCTCCGGGCCAATATGACGGGTTGCCAAAATTCGCTCTCCCGCCAAGGGGCCGAGTGCATCCGGTGTAATATGGTCGTTCCCGATCCCCACAACTAATACAAGCCCCTCCTCTGGCAACAGGCGCGTAATTCATCCGCAACGGCGGTGAGCCTGCCATCCAACAGCTCTGCATCAGCGGAAAAAGGAGGAACCTCAACCGTGATATAGCTGCCCACCGGTTTGCCGATCGCCTGGGCGCCCTGCTCTGTTTGCACCTCAATCGCTGTAACGCATACACTCCCAGATTGATTGACGCGCGATTTCACGCCTGGGATCTCCCGGTCTGTCAATAGCTCGCGGCGTTCCAGTGCCAAATCCGTCCGAAAATTCAAATTCTTTTCTCCTTTCCTCCGCTTCTTTCTGGGTTTTCTCCTAGCCTTTCCTGCTCTAGTATGCGCTTTTCGCAGTCCATTTATCAGCAAAGTGCAAAACAGCGTTGATTTTGCAAAAAAGAGCTTGCTTTTTATGTGGGTTCATGCTATTATAATTACCTGCATGACAAGCTAAAGGAGGTGTGACGATGCCTAACATCAAATCAGCAAAAAAGCGCGTTCTCGTCAATCGGACAAAGGCGCAGCGCAATAAATCCCGCAATTCCGCTCTGAAAACCGCAATCAAAAAGGCTAATGCGGCAATTGACGCCAATGCGGCGGATAAAGAGCAAGTGGTTCAGATTGCCGTTAAGAAGATCGACCAAGCAGCGGCCAAAAACCTGATCCATAAGAACAATGCTGCCCGCAAAAAGTCCGCTCTTGCTTGTAAGCTGAATGCCTCCAAATAAGAACCAGCGAACGTTGCAAACCCGCCAGCCCTCAGAGGCAGGGCGGGTTTTCGGTTTCTTTCTTGCGATTGGCGGTAAATGCCGAAAGATCTGCGGCAAAAGTTCAAATTAATTTCATTGACTTTTCGTACAGAGGCGGTTATAATCTTAGACATACGGAATGCCCAAATTTTTATACGGAGGTGCACAAAAAATGAAAGTTTTGAAAAAAAATTTTGAAGGTTTTTGCGATTATCGCGGCGATTGCCGGTGCGGCAGCAGCGATTTATTTTGCCATTCAGAAGCTGACGGGTGGTAAAAGCGCGGCGGCGGAAGACGATTTTGAGAACTATGTCTCCTGCTCCTGCTGTGACGATGATTTCATTTCCGAAACAGTTGCCTAACGGTATCTCGAAACAAAACGAAGCTGCTTTTCTGCTTTTTGGCGGAAAAGCAGTTTTTTGTTTTCAGCGAAGGAAAGCAAAAAAGCGCCGCTCATTTTTATAGAGCTGCTCGGTATCTAAACACGCTCCCCGTCGCTTTTTAAACGTCGATTAGTTTGTGAAAAGGTTGACAATTTAAAAAAGCTGATATAATGATGCTAAAATGTCTCATATGATACATTTTAGGAGGCAAACAAATGAAAAGGGACCCAATGGAAACAGCAGCCGCCTTGCTGGCATCCAGCCCAATTTTTCAGGGAGCGATCCCTCAAGAGCTCCAGGCGTTTCTGCTGCGCGGCGGCGTGCCGCTCCATGCCTTTCAGCGCGGGGAAACGCTCTGCCTACCCGGGGCTCACAACGATTGCTCGGTATGCTCGTTGAGGGCAGCGCACAGGTGAGCAAAGGCGGCAGCAACCGCCCTGTGCTAATGAGCACATTACAGCAAGGCGATTTGTTTGGAGCCGTTACCCTTTATGGATCGCGCGATTATTTCATCACGCGGGTGATTGCCCGCTCGCCTTGTACGGCTCTGTTTTTATCGCGGGAGCTTGTTGATGAGCTCCTGATGCAAGACCCCCGCTTTGCCCGGCAATATATCGCCTATCTGTCAGACCGCATTTATTTTCTCAACAGTAAGATCGATGCCTTCACCGGCGGCTCCGCAGAAAGCCGGCTCGCCGCTTATTTAATGGACAATCTCGCGCAGGCGGATACAGCAGAGCCTTGCGTGCACATGCGCACCAGTATGAACCAGCTGACACAATCGCTCGATATTGCTCGCGCTTCTCTTTACAGGGCATTTGAGCAGCTGGAGGAGGCAGGCGCAATCAGGCGGGAGGGCCGGGTGGTTTCGATTCTAGATCAGCAGAAACTGCGCGAATGCTCTGAAGGTTGCGGAGGTTGAATTGAAAGCGTTATTCCCGTTTTCCGCCCGAACGGGCGAAAGGCGTTGGCATAAAGTTTGATACATATGAAAGAAGGAATTTAAAATGAAAAAGGGCATGAAGCTTCTCTCCCTGATGCTGGCACTTTCCCTGCTGTTTGCCTTGGCTGCCTGCGGTACCACTGGCACAGGGGATGAACCTCTACCGAAGCCGCGCAGAGTTCATCGCCTGTCGCGCAGGATGTTACGCTCAACGTGGCGGCATTGAAGGGGCCTACCGGCATCGGCATGGTGAAACTGATGAAGGACGCTAAGGACGGCGCCACTGCAAACAAATACAACTTCACCCTTGCAGGTGCGCCAGATGAAATCACAGCAAAATTCGCAAGCGGTGAGTTTGATATTGCAGCCGTTCCTGTGAACCTAGCCGCCGCTCTTTACAATAAAACAAAGGGCAATGCGCAGGTGATGGCAGTCAACACCCTAGGCGTTCTTTATATCCTTGAAAACGGTAATTCAATCCATTCTATTTCCGATCTCAAGGGCAAAACGATCTATGCCACCGGTAAGGGCGCTACGCCGGAATATATCCTAAATTACCTGCTGGAGCAGAACGGTATCGACCCAGAGAAGGATATCACGATTGAATACAAATCCGAGCATGCAGAGCTTGCCACCCTGATGGCCTCCGGCAAAGCGGCGATTTGCATGCTGCCGGAGCCGAATGTAACGAGCGTTCTGCGTGAAAACAAGGAAATCCGCCGCGCATTAAACCTGACCACAGAGTGGGATAAGGCGACGGAAAAATCCGGTGAAAAAAGCACGCTTGCGCAGGGGTGCATCATCGTCAATAAGGAATTGCGCAAAAAAATAAGGCTGCGGTGGATCAATTCCTCACGGAATACAAGGCTTCAGTTGATTATGTCACTGAAAGTGCGGTAGACGCTTCCCAACTGGTGGAAGAGTTCGGGATCATGCCCAAGGCCTTGATCGCAGAGCTCGCCATTCCGAACTGCAACATTATCTTCCTAGAAGGGGATTCCATGAAAACGACGATGCAGGCAAATCTGAACGTTCTCTTCAAAGCGAACGCAAAATCCATCGGAGGAGCAATGCCTGGTGATGACTTCTACTACAGCCGTTGACAGACGGCCCCGTTTCCCTTTGCTGAAAAAAAGCGCGGCGATCCTTTTTTGGATCGCGTGTGGGAAATTGTATCGCTATGCGTGGGGCAGGAGCTTCTGGTTCCCTCCCCCGCGCAGGTTTTGGTCCGCCTTTTGCAGCTTCTGCGGGAGACGGACTTTTGGCTTATTTCTGCCGCTTCTCTTCTGCGGATCATGGCCGGCTATCTGGCAGCTGTGGTAGCGGCCGTTTTTCTGGCTGTGCTGACGAGTGCATCATCCTTTCTACATGCACTGGTTAGCCCCCTGCTCGGAATTATCAAGGCTACGCCCGTAGCTTCTTTCATTATTTTAGCGCTTGTCTGGCTGCGCGGCAACCAGATTCCGCCGTTCGCGGCTTTTCTGATGGTGCTGCCAATTATTTGGGCCAATGTCAGCGAGGGAATTCGCAATACGGACCGACAGCTATTGGAAATGGGCCGAATGTTCCGTTTCGGCCCATGGAAAACGGCCTGGCGCATCTTTGTGCCAAGCATTCTGCCCTATTTCATGGCGGGATGTACCACCGGCCTTGGGCTCGCTTGGAAGGCGGGCGTGGCGGCAGAGGTGCTCGCCATGCCGCGCAATTCAATTGGATTGCAGCTATATAACGCCAAAGTGTATTTGGAAACATCGGATTTGTTTGCTTGGACACTGGTCATCATTCTTTTGAGCATGCTGCTGGAAAAGCTCCTGGTCGCACTGATGCGCCGCCTCAGCACACGCCTGCTGCGCTGCGCGCCGAAGCAAGAAGGAGAGAAACCCTCATGAACCTAGAAGTTTGCCATCTAAAAAAGCATTACGCGGGGCAGACCGTGTTGGAGGATTTTTCCCTCACGCTGCCCTCTGAGGCGTTACTGCGCTTTGCGGCCCCTCCGGCTGCGGAAAAACCACCCTCATGCGGCTGATTGCCGGGTTGGAAACGGCGGATGCCGGCACGATCAACGGCCTAGACGGCGCCAAAATCTCCATGGTATTCCAAGAGGACCGCCTGCTGCCCTGGTGCACAGCAGAGCAGAATATCGCTATCGCCGCTCCTGGGACAGAAGCAGCCTTTTGGATGGAGCAGTCCGGAATTGCAGATGCGCGCCAAAAGCTACCGGATGAACTCAGCGGCGGTATGCGCAGGCGGGTTGCCATCGCCCGTGCGTTGGCCTACGCAGGCGCCCTGTTTTGCTGGATGAGCCCTTTAAAGCGCTCGACGACACCACACGCGCCAAGATGATCGCCTGGACAATGCAGTCGATTGGGAAAAAACCGACGATTTTAGTCACCCATGAGCTCACAGAAGCAGCCGCTATGGCAAACACCGTTTTGCTATTGAATGGCCCGCCTTTGCGGATTATCCGCACGGTTTCCCTCCCGATCCCTTTTTATGAGCGGAGCCCGGAGCAAATTCAAATTTACCGCAATCAGCTGGATCAGGCACGCAGTCAATAAAACAGCCGGATATTTCTAAAAACTGCTGGGAAGCCATGTGTTCCCAGCAGTTTTTTTGCGCCATTTCCCTATGCAGTAAGAAAACAAAATCATTATATTTCCATAGATGTGAATAATATCGCATTTAATATACGAGAATAATGGTTAAAAGTAACGCTTTATCGTACTACAATAAACGAAACGTTACAAGGTGGTGATGAGATGGCGCGCGTTTTGGAGACCATTACAAAATATCGACTGGCCCATAGATGGACGGAATATGAGCTCTCCGTCCGGTCAGGCCTGCCGCAATCTACAATTTCCTCTTGGTATCGTAAAGAAATGACGCCATCTATATCCTCCCTGGAAAAAATCTGTGCAGCCTTTGACCTGACCCTGGCACAGTTTTTCGCGGAAGAAGAGGAATTTTCCGTGCTGACACCGGATCAGACACAGCTTCTAGAGCAGTGGATGACGCTCTCGGCAGAGAAAAACACCTTTTATTACAGCTCATCAGCCATATGAAATAAAAATAGCCGCTGGCCAAGTGTGTGCGGCAAGCTGGCTGCATCATCTCTTTAACCCCATGAGATCGTAATTGGCTTTGCTTGTTACTCCGCTGCGCTTCGTAATAAAAAAATCGCCGGTAAACAAACTGCTCTCATAAAGGTTGCGTATCTCTTTGTTCCATGAGGTTGCGGCAGGCTTTGCATCGAAAACGAGCCTGCGGCTGATGCGGGAACCACCATCATCATCCAAATAACCGGTGACTAACTGTGCCCGTAAACGGCTGGTAGCTCTTGAACCTGTGCTATTTAGGCAGGCTCCGATTTGTTGCTCCGTAATAAAAAAGCCTCCATTCAGAATTGAATGGAGCAAAATTATTTTTCTTAGCCGACGACCTGTACGTTTGCAGCGCGCAGCTTATTGCTGTCCTTCGGATCGGGCTCCGTATCAAACGTAACCTTCTGGCCCTCTGTAAGAGATTTATAGCCATCCGCCTGGATTGCGGAGAAATGCACAAATACATCCTCGCCGCCGTCGTCATTTGAGATGAAGCCATAGCCTTTTTCTGAGTTGAACCATTTTACTGTACCGTTATTCATAGAGCTGGTACCTCCTAAAATATTTTGTATCCGATCTTGCACCAAAAAAAAATCACATCTCTGTAAACCATCAAACGGACAATGACTTACAAAAAATGTGAGATCAATGCGTGGTTAGAATACAAATATAGTATATCGCAAGCGTTTGGTAAAGTCAAGATCCTTTTTACAGTTTTCAGGAAGTTTTGTAGAATGGGGCGGCATGCCGGCCGTGCATAAAAAACCGCTTACGTGTCTCCGCATCCACCTGAAGCGGTTACTGTTTACCAAATATTTAAAAATTATCGCCCTTACTTTACAAATTAACCTTTTATTCGTCAATTTATGCAAAATCACACGCCATAATATGGGCAAAAGAGAGATATATGATTTTATCACGATTTTTAAGCCGTCGTGATATCATTATATGGTATAATGCGATAAAATTCTACAAATCATGAAATACGGAGGGTTTCCCATGAAAAAAGACAGTGTCCGTTTTACTGTGTGCATTCACAAAGAACTTTTTGAAAGATTGGATTATGTATCACAATTTTATGGATGCTCGAAGTCGCATGAACTTCGCCGAATGATTGAAAGGGAACTGGTCCAGTTCGAGCGCACCTATGGAACCATTCCAGAGCGCCACGATCATAAGCATTTATCACAATATTGACCCAGCGTGTCAAAAATTACAAAGAGGCTGATGCAAAATAGTTTCCTGTTGCATCAGCCTCTTTTCCTTTGGGAGAGCATGTTTGGCAGCCTCCACTGTTCCGCCCCATCTATCCATGCCTCAAAAAATGCCGAACTTCGCAACGCATCGTTTCCCAATTAGGTCGATGAAAGCAAGATCCAATATCTTTGATAAACCTGCCCGTCCTTTACGACCTCGTTTTCCAAAACGCCGCCGCAGCTTTGTATGGTCCGCGCAGAGGCGATATTTTCCTTCCGGCAGGTAATTAAAATACGATGCATTCCACGCTCCCTGCATTTAAGCAGGGCAAGCCGGAGCATCTCCGTTGCATAGCCCTGCCTGCGCTCCCCAGGGCGCACGCTATAGCCGATATGGCCACCGGATTGGAACAGAACCTCATTCAGCCGGTGGCGCACATCGATAAAACCGACCAGACGATGGTCAGTCAAGCGGATAGCTAGATAATTGGAGGCGGGCACGAGGCCCCGCCCAACTGTTTCTTCTCTGCTGTTAGCCCGCACGGCCTGGAGCCAACGCTCGAAGGAAGGCGCCCGATCGAGCCCTGCGCAGCCGGCCATGTGATCCCCCGCCTCTAAAAATTCCGTCCGATAGGCGAGGATCTGCTCCCGAAACCTTTCCTCCGGTGCGGCCAGGGTCAATCGTATCATAAAAAATCCCCCTTGACTTCTCTTGCCGCCTAGGATATCATAAGAACGGCTTCAATACAACCAAAAGAAAGCGAGGCGGATGGAATGTATCTGCGTTTGATGCAAAATACGGTAAAATCAGCAGCCCTTCTGCCCGCCCTCGTGGAATAAATTGCAGTTATTCCCCTTATATTGCCGGCAGGAGCGCCTCTGGTTTTACCAGAGGCGTTTTTTATACCCAAAAACGCTGCATTGAGGGGATGATTCCGCCTGTTTCCCGCCTGCCATGTGGAAGCATGCGCTCCTTTTTGCAGTGATGCAGGAAAGGATGTTTTTTATGCTCGAATGCAGCCATATTTCAATTGAGCACAGAGAGAGCGGCCGCCCTCTATTGCACGATTTTAGCTTTACGCTGCACCCAGGCGACCGCGTAGCCCTCATAGGCGAGGAGGGAAATGGCAAGAGCACGCTGCTAAAGCTCATCTGTGAGCCGGAGGCGATCCGGAGCTATTGCCATGTTAGCGGCCGGATTGAATTGCATGGCGCGCTGCCCGGCTATCTGCCGCAAAGGCCGGATACAGCCCTTCTCAATACACCTGTGCATGAACTATTTCCAGATGGGCCGGATTATAATCTGATCTCCCAGCTCACAATTCCGGCAGAGGCGCCGTTTTCCGAGCGTCCGCTTGCCGCTTTTTCCGGAGGGGAGCGCATCAAGCTGCTTTTACTGCGTACGCTGATGCAGGGGCCGGATTTTCTCGTGCTCGACGAGCCAACCAATGATTTGGATCTTCGTGCATTAGATTGGCTGGAACGGCTGATTTTGTCATCGAAGATCCCAGTTCTCTATGTATCTCACGATGAAACGCTGTTGGAACATACAGCCAATGTGATCCTGCATTTTGAGCAGATACGCCGTAAAACCGCTGCTCAACACACCCTTGAACGCATGGGCTACCGCGCCTATGTGGAGCGGCGAAACGCTATGCTCGCCCACCAGGAGCAGATAGCCGCCAAACAGCGGGCGGACCAGCGGGCGCGGAGGAGCGCTGGCAGCAGATTTATCAGCGCGTGGAGCATGAGCAAAACGTTATTACCCGCGCAAACCCAAGCGGGGGCCGGCTGCTCAAAAAGAAAATGCACGCGGTAAAATCGCAGCAAAAGCGCATGGAGCGGGAGCAGGAGGAGTTCCTCAACTTTCCAGACCCAGAGGAGGCCGTAGAGCTCTTTTTTAACAGGGAGCTGCGCTTCCCCAAGGGGAAAGAGGCCTTCTCTTTTTACCTGCCCCACCTTCAGGCAGGAGAAAAAGCCCTTGCAGACCATATAAAGCTTACGCTGACCGGCCCTGCACATGCCGCGGTGATCGGCGAAAATGGAGCGGGCAAAACAACTCTTTTGCAGGCGATTTGGGAGGAGCTGAAGCAGCGCAAGGATATCCACGCCGGTTATATGCCGCAGGATTATCTTACCCTTTTGGACGGGGAGCAAACGCCGGTTGAAATCCTTTGGGATGGCGGAGACCGGGCCGCCCTCACCTTGGCCCGTACAAGGCTCGGAAGTATGAAATTTACCGCAGATGAAATGGAGCGGCCCGTTCGCACGCTCAGCGGCGGCCAGCAGGCAAAACTCTGCCTGCTTAAGCTATTGCTCGGCGGCTGCGATGTGCTTTTGCTTGATGAACCGACGCGCAATTTAAGCCCTTTGACCGGGCCGGCATCCGGGAAGCGCTGCGCCATTATGGCGGCGCATTTTTATGCGTGACGCATGACCGCAAGCTGATCTCAGAGGTCTGCACCCAAGTATACCAGCTGACGGAACACGGGCTTGAACGGCAGACATGATGATCGGATCGATCAAACAGATCGTCCAGATTCATACAAATATCCGTTTTTGTATCAATTTGTTCATGATACTGTTATCACTTTGTAACCGTTTCCTGAAAAAATTACGATTTGTAACTATTGGCGTTTCTACGTAATAAAATTGTAGCGATCTGTAATCGAATTCATGTTTATTTCCGCCTGCCTCCGCCCTATAATAAAAACAAGATCAAATGATAAAGGAGCGGAGCTATATGAAAGCTTATATCCAAAGCAAAAAAACGATGATTCTTTCCCTTTCCATTATTGCATTCCTGTTCCTCTCAGCGGTCGTCATTGCTCTGCTTTTTAATGACGTTACGCCAGCCGCCATGCTGGCCGTTTAATGCTTCAAACTGCCCACATCCGGGAGGAGCTTTTCTCCCGTTTCCCCTCCATATCAAAAGCGGCGCCGGGTTTCCACCCGGCGTTGTCTTTTTTTTCAGCGGGAGAAAATGCCTAGTTTTGCCGACAAAACTGCATTTCGTAAAGCGGATAAAACCCATTGTATATGATAAATCGTTAACAATCTTTCTCCACATTCTGCGTTTCGTCGAACCCACCTTGTTCTCCAAAAAAACGGCCCGGTTATCCACACTTTCCACCGAGTTTTCCACACTTTTGCACAAACTTTCAACTATACAAGTCGTATAAAGCAGTAATTGCCAATTCTTTTTCCACCCTCTGCCGTATAAAGATTCTGCTGACTGACCAAAATAGGAGCAGAACAGAATTGGAACGAGGGAGGATGCGCCATGATAAAGGGTGTCAACCGTCAGGTTGTAGAGGTGAGCGATACAGGCAGCGAATACTTTGAACGGATTTTATTTATTGTGAAACCGGAATATGCGACTGTCAGCGAGGGCAAGGTTCGGGAACGGGTAGAACAGATCGCCCAGGCAACAGGTGCGCCTCCTCCCACCAAGCCAAACGCAGGCCCCTGCTCTCCGCCGCCAAACTAACCGCTGCGGCAAGCGTTGGCGCTGCCGTGGCCACTTTGATCGCGCATTTGTGAAGGAACCGGTTGCATGAGAAGAGCTGCTAAAATGGGTTTGGAATAGAATAGGCCCCAGGCACACGTTAGCTGGGCTCTGCATGAAGCCCAAAAATAAAAATCAATTTTCGAGGCCATTGCAAAAAGCACGCTGCAAACCGGGATTATTCCCCTTGCAGCGTGCTTTGCGATTAAAAATTAAGGTTATTACAAACAAAGCGCGCAACAAAGCACATCCTACCAAACGCCGATCGATCCAATTGATTTTTTTCTTCCGCCGCTTAGGAAACGACCCGCTATTTTTCGTTTGGGTAAAAACAATGCCCGCGCAAAATACAAGGTTTCAAGCGAATTGTCCTTTTGCATAAAAGAATTCCCTGATGACTCGATTTCTCTGTTTTAGCAAAACATACAATTCGTTGCAGAAAAAAATACAAAATCTATGCTTGACTTCTATGGGAGCGGAAGGTATACTAAACACACAACTTTTTCCAAAGACACTTTATGAAAGGAGGCGGGTTCAAAGTGACGAAGCGTATGGAGCGTAACGTGCTGCTGGTAGCGTATGTGTGGAATCATACATTTTCCAACGCGTATAGGGGTAATGCGCAAATTTTTGCACAGTCAGCGGTTGTTTTGCCCGCCTTTCTTCTGAATCAGATTTCAATTGGGGAAGTTCCCTCGTAAGGAGTCTTCCTCGCGGAAATCTCATAAGAATCGCGGCTTCAAAGCATCCCTGATTGCTTCAGGGATGCTTTTCTTTGGAAAAGAAAAAGGGAATCCAATAAAAAGCGGGTTCCATGAAAGAGAGGAGCTGAATGACTTGAAAAATGAAAAACGGGCAGTAAGCCGAAGGCGCACCGGGCTAATTCTCCACTTTCTACGTGGGAATGCGCATTTATTTTTGATCGCACTGGTGTTTTCCATGCTGAACACGGTTTTTAACGCGCTTACGCCACAAATCATCCGGATCACGGTGGATTCGATCATTGGCGGCGCTCCGGCCGCAATCCCAGGCTTTATCAAGGGAATCGTGCCTGAAGGGATTTTTGCCGGGAGCGGCATGGCAGCGCTGCTCTTGGCTGCGGGCGCGGTGTTGGCGGTATCCATTTTATCCGGAGTGAGCATGTATCTTTCCCGCATGGGGTTGGCAAAGGGGACGGAGAATTTCCTTAAAGCGCTACGCGACCGCCTTTATGAACATATTCAAAAGCTGCCTTTCGCCTGGCATGTGCAACATCAAACCGGCGAGATCATTCAGCGCTGCACCTCCGATGTGGATGTAATCCGCAATTTTGTGTGCAACCAGCTGCTGGAAGTGATCCGAACGATCTTTTTAATCGCCCTGTATATGAGCATCATGTTCACAATGAATGTGAAAATCAGCCTGATCGCACTCTGTTTTATCCCGGTGGTAGCCGCTTATTCCGGCATTTTCTATGCAAAAATTGCAAAGCGGTTCCGCAAGGCGGACGAGGCAGAGGGCGCGCTCTCCTCCACCGTGCAGGAGAACCTGACCGGCGTGCGTGTGGTGCGGGCATTTGGCCGGGAAGCATTCGAGATTGAGCGGTTTGATCATAAAAACAATCATTTTGCAAACTTATGGATTCGGCTCGGCCGTCTAATGAGCACATACTGGGGCATCGGCGACCTGATGACGGGGCTTCAAATCCTCTGCGTTTTATGCGCCGGCGTAATCACCGCGGTGAATGGGGAGATCACGCTTGGCGAGTTTCTGGTATTTGTCTCCTATAACGCCTCCCTCGTTTGGCCGGTGCGCGGGCTTGGGCGCATCCTCTCCGATATGAGTAAGGCGGGTGTGTCCATTGACCGCGTCGGCTATATTTTAGAGGCGGAGGAAGAGGAAGATCCGCCGCAGGCGAAACGACCTCCGATGAATCAGGAGATCCGCTTTGAACACGCAACCTTTTGCTATGAAGGGCAGAAGCCGGTGCTCGATGATGTGACCTTTACCATCCCGGCAGGTAAAACCTTTGCCATCCTCGGTAGCACGGGCAGCGGCAAATCGACCCTGATGCATCTGCTCGACCGGCTTTATGATCTGCCGGAAGGCAGCGGCAGGATCACAATCGGCGGTGTGGACATCCGGGAGATTTCACGCAGCTACCTGCGCGGCAAAGTCGGCATTGTTTTGCAGGAGCCGTTCCTTTTTTCCCGCACGATTGCGGAGAATATCCGGGCAACCAGGCCAGGCGCATCGCTCGAAGCAATCCGCACCGCCGCCGGAATCGCCTGCGTGGATGAGGCAATCGACGGTTTTTCCTCCGGCTACGACACAATCGTGGGCGAACGGGGCGTTACGCTTTCCGGTGGGCAGAAGCAGCGGGTTGCCATTGCCCGTATGCTCATGCAGCAGGCGCCGATTATGATCTTTGATGATTCCCTTTCCGCCGTGGATGCGGAAACTGACGCGGCAATCCGTAGGGAGCTTCACAGCAAGCTTGGGAATACCACAGTGATCCTCATCTCCCACCGCATCACAACTCTGATGCAAGCGGATGAAATCCTGGTGCTCGACGGCGGCAGGGTGATGCAGCAGGGAACGCATGAGGAGCTGATTGCCCAAGAGGGCATCTACCGTTCGATTTATGAAATCCAGATGAACAGCGACGATAGGGAGCTGTTGGAACAGGCGGAATTCTTTCCGCTCAAAGGAGGGGTTGAAAATGGCTTATGAAGAGCAGGATTATAACAAACGGGCGTTTGAGTGGCCGGTATGGAAAAGCATTTTGCCTTACCTAAAGCCTTATCAAAAAACACTCCTTGTCATTTTAACGCTCAATCTCGCCTGTGCGGCGATCGATATTCTGATGCCATTATTTCAGCGGTATGCAATCGATCATTTTATTGAGGCGCGCACCTCGTCCGGCCTGATTTCCTTTGCCGCGGCCTATGCAGGTGTAATCGTGTTTCAGACGGTCAGCGTCATTTGTTTTACGCGCGGCTGCATGCGGGTGGAGATGGGCATGGGGCGCGATCTCAAGCGCGCGTGCTTTGTGCATATGCAGACGCTCTCTTTTTCCTATTTTAATATAACGCCGGTAGGGTACATCCTTTCCCGCATTATGAGTGACACCAACCGCATTGCAGGATTGATGGCGTGGAACCTGATCGATATTCTATGGGCGCTGTTTTATGTGCTTGGCGTGTTTGCGGCGATGCTGGTGCTTAACCCCGCCCTTGCTTTGCCAGTGATTCTTGTGGTTCCAGTCATCGCAGTATTGACCGCATATTTTCAAAACAGAATTCTACATTGGAACCGTAAAATCCGCAAGGCGCATTCTCACGTGACGAGCGCCTACAATGAGGGAATTATGGGCGCCAAAACCTCAAAGGCGCTTGTGATCGAGGAGCAGAACTATCAGGAATTTCAGGGCGTCAGCAACGGGCTGCGCAAGGCCTCCGTTCGCTCTTCCCAGCTCAGTGCCATTTATATTCCGCTGGTGATGTTTTGTAGCTCATTAGCGACGGCAATTGTCCTCGCACGCGGCGGGCAAATGGTGCAAGAAAACTTGATCCAGATTGGCACGCTCTCCGCCTTCACTTCTTATGCAATCGGCATTTTTGAGCCGATTCAGCAGCTGGCGCGCACCATTGCGGAGGCCATCTCCGTGCAGGCGAATATTGAGCGCGTGACAGGCCTGCTCGATGTGAAGCGCAGATCGTTGATCGCCCTGAGGTAGAGGAGCGCTATGGCAATGTATTTCACCCAAACAAGGAGAATTGGAGCCCATCCGTGGGGAGATCGAGTTTTGCGACGTTTCTTTTCACTATCCGGATGGGGAGGAGGAAATCCTCCATCATTTTAACTTAAAGATTCCCGCCGGCTCCACCATTGCAATTGTAGGGGAAACGGGCGCTGGAAAAAGTACGCTGGTCAACCTTGCTGCCGGTTTTTGAGCGACAAGGGGGCGGATTTTGATTGATGGACGGGATTACCGCGAGAGAAGCCAGCTCTGGCTCCACAGCCATCTGGGATATGTCTTGCAAAACCCGCATTTGTTTTCAGGCACTGTAATGGAAAATATTCGCTATGGGCGGCTGGATGCAACAGACGAGGAAGTGATCGCCGCAGCCAAGGCCGTATCGGCGGACCAGGTGGTAAAAAAGCTGGAAAAGGGCTATCAAAGCGATGTGGGGGAAGGCGGCGACCGTCTCTCTACCGGTGAAAAGCAGCTAATCTCCTTTGCTCGCGCGGTGTTGGCGGATCCACGCATTTTTGTGCTGGATGAGGCAACCTCCTCTATTGATACGCAGACAGAGCAGCTGATCCAGCAGGCAACCGCGAAGCTACTGCAAAACAGAACTTCCTTTCTGATTGCCCACCGCCTTTCGACGATTCGTCAGGCGGACTTGATCTTAGTGGTGAAAGATGGGCGGATCGTAGAGCAGGGAAAACACATTGAGCTACTGCAAAAAAAGGGATATTATCACGATTTATACAGCAGGCAGTTCGAGGAAGAATCCTCTATGCGAATTTTGGAGGCGTAAGATTCTCCCTGTATCTGATTTTCCATTCAGAAGGAGGGCACACTATCGAAGAGATGAAAGATTGAGGGATTGATCATTTATGAAAAAAGAATTTGAATTTATAGAGCGGGAGCCTTCCGTCAGGGTCGTCTGCCGAAAGAGTAGCCGCCAAAGCCTTTTTCAAAAACTGCGAGACGCGCTGGAGGAATCTGCGCCTGATCTTTCTATTGAGGAAATAAAGAGTCAAGTACCGCCAGACAGATGTTTTCAGCGGCGCTTGCCTGTTTGATCTTTCGCAGAGTACGGCATCAGCGGGAAGAACCGTATAAATAAACACATGTTAGAAAAAAGCTAAAAAAACGGGCCGGTATGCAATGCTTAACATTGTACACCGGCCCATTGACTATTGATTTTTTGCCGCGACCCCCACAACTACTGTGATGTCATCCGCATGGCCATCCGTTCTTTTGCGCGCCGCTTCTTCAGAGATCCGGTCGGCAAGCGCCTGTGCGCCGCTCCCCTCAAATTGCTCGAGTTCCTCAAGATCCATCCGGTACCGGCGCCAAGCGCGCCATCAGAGACCAAAAGGATTAAATCTCCCGGCTGAAGCTTTGTTTGAAAATTGGAAAACCGGGCTTCCCGCAAAATCCCCGCAGGCATTGAGGCGCGCTCTAACAGCTCTGCCTTTCCTGCTCGGCGCAAAAAGGAAGCGGCCGCCCCCGCTTTGCAAACGGTGCATGCCCCTGTATAAAAATCAAAACAGGCAAGGTCGAGTGTAGCGAAGGATTCCTCTTCTGATTTTGCAAGCAAAGCAGAGTTCACAATCCGCAGGGCGGTATCAAAGCCAAGCCCCGATTTTACAAGCTTTGAAAACAGGCCGCTCGCCATCGCGGCATCCACGGCGGCCCGCCCACCGTGCCCATCCCATCGCTGATGAGCAGAATCTGCCGGCCGCGCCCATCGCGGAAGGTTTCAAACGTATCCCCGCACAAGGCAGATTCGCCGCAGGTGCGCTGGCTGGCTCCAGTGCGCATGGTAAAAGGCGCTTTTTCGCTGCATGTGAGATAGAGTTCCCCGCTGATCATTTCCAAGCAGGGTGGATCAAAAGCCCGCCCGCAGGCCTCTTGAAACAGGGAGGGGAGTTCCTTTTGATGGAGCTTCTCTATACCCGGTTGGCCCGTAGCTTCAATATACATCCGTCCGTTTGCATCAAGGCGGCATATGGTTTCCTGTATTTCTATTCCTGCCCCTTCTAACAAATCGTGGATACGCAGGGCTGTTTCATCATCGAAGAAAAGCTCTTCCCCATAATCGAGTGATAAATCTTCCAGCAAATCCGCCATCTCACCAAATTGATCCGCGATCACCGCCCGAAGTCGACCCATTCGATTTTGTGCGCCGGCGCGTGCGATATGGGCGGAAAACTCCTCCCGATACCGGTCGAGCAAGCTGGCCATCCGGATACAACGGCCGGCAAACTGTGCGGGAAGTTTGTCCGGAGACAGGGGCTCCCCTTTTTCCAGGAGCGCCCCGATGCATTGCACTGCCTCCAGGGTTTCCGTCTCTTTTTCCGCCCAGCACTGCTCCTTCATACCACACTGGCCGCAGACGGATTCCCGCACTTGGCCATGCAGCGTATGAAACCAGGGGTGTAAAGCCTTTTTAAGCTTTCCGACACGGCATCAACCGAAGTGGAAACATAGCGCATACCGGAAGCCGCCTCGTGAAGGCGGACGGAAAGCGCACGGGAGGCATCCTGAGAGTGAATTACAGTGGAGGGATTGAGTACAGATTCTATTTTTTCGATCCATCGCGTGGGCAGGAAGACGAACAGGACGGTAGCCGCTGCCGTTTCGATCAACGTATGAACCGCCTGGCGCTCCCTCCCTCTAAAATAACAACCACACCGTTGGCAGCGGCAAAGGCTGCCGCACATCCGAATTGCCCAAGCGGGGCGAACAATCCGGCCAGCAGGCCGCCAAAAGCATAGGACCCGGTTAGGAAACGGAATCCTTCTCCAAACCCCATGGCAACCCCTGCCACGATCCCGGCAATACTGCCCCCGGCCTCCCGGCCGCAACGCGCGCCCAGCAAAATCAGAAGTACGGCTGCAATCCTGGCCGGCGCGATCCCGCTCACATCAAAGCCCGCAAGCGCAAATAACAGGATCGCAAAGGAAGATACGATGCAAGCGGTTTCCTGGGGAGCAAGCACGCGCAGGGAGCCGAACTGGCTGAGGAGAGAAAAAGAGCGGTAGAAAAAATAGGCGGCGCCGCCAGCTAACAGAGACTCTGCGCCATAGAGGGCCGCCAACGCGGCCGTTAATCCCTCTGACATACCGAGCGCAAGCCCTGTAACCAAGCAGCAAGAAGCCGCGGTCACGCAGGAGAGTGCCTGAGACAGCGTTTCTTTTTTCACTTGCCGGAGGGCGAAACTGATTACAGACGCCGCAACCACGCTCGCTATATACCGAAGTGGCGTCGCTCCATCCACGCCGGAAAATAAATAACCGAGGCTCGCCCCCAGCGAGGCTGCTAAAATGCCGTCTTTGGGGACGCCGGCCACCAGCGCGACCTAGCGGGGAAAAAGAGCCAAAAACGGCCGCCTGAGCGAGCGCAAATCCGGAAACCAACGTAAACGCCTGCCGAAGCAAAAAGCGGGCCGCGGCGGGAATTTCCCGAGGGAATGCGCGAGCAAAAGGAAGCGCCTGTCCTCTGTTTTTCATCATTGACACACCACGCTTTGCAAAAGCTGGGCCTGTCCACCCGCGGGCGGGAAAGGCTCTCCTGACATTATAGACAGGCCTTTGCAAAATTTGTGTCGGATTGCGAAGCAGAAGGACGGCGCTTTTCTGATCTTTATTATTTTTTCATGCGAAGAAAGTAGAAAAGAACCCATCACAGAGGATTCATTGTGTTATTGTGTGCTTTTGGAAGTTGCCTTATGATTTTCCGCATAGATAAACAACCGATAGTTGAGCTCTTCCGCCTTTTGCGCAGCCAAAGCGTTTTGGGCGTTTTCACCTCGGTGCCGTCGCTTTCAAACACTTGAATCGTGCGCAAATAGGGTTCCTTCCGGCAGGCCGTGATGGTGATTTCAGCTTTTGCGTTAAGATGGGCCGGAACCGTGCGATTTTAGAAAATCCAATCACTGTACCGCTGTAAATCTGCTTCCACCGGCTACCGGACAAAACCTCGATTGTAAAGGCCTCCACGCGCTGGGAATAGCGCGTATCCTCCTGAAGGACAATTTTATCAATCAAAGATTCCCGCTTAAAATCAAGCAGCACAGTGTAGCGCTCTGCCTGCACAAGAGGCGAATAGCAGCTTTCGTCTGGCCGCAGGCAGTTTTTGATGAAAAATCCCTCTTTCCCCTCCGGCGCAGTGATGCGCTCGAAAAGCACTTGATGAGAAAAGGCGGAGCGGAGCCTTCTGCCGAGCTCCGCGAGACGAGCGGCATCTTTTTCATGGATGAGCCCACGCTGATCCGGTGGGATGTTTAAAAGCAGCAGCGTATTCCCACCCACCGTGGAATAATAAAGATGCAGCAGATTATCAATGGAGCGCACTCTCCCATTCTCTTTTTGATGAAAAAAAACCAGCCTGGCCGGATGGAAACGTCTGCCTCGGCGGGGTACCAGATCCAGCTCATCGTGCCCTTCCAGCGCCCTGCGGCTTCCAAGATCGCTATAGGCGATATCAGCCCCTTTTTTGCGGAAGGCAGGATCATCCGCCTGCTGAGAATTATTTTCGATCGTCTGAATATCGTATGCAAAACGCGGCACCACATTCCACTCAGAGCGCCGGGTAATTCCGCTTTCGTTTCCAATCCAGCGCACATCCGGCCCGCAGTTGGATATGATACAACCCGGTTGTAAGCGTCGAATGGTTTCATAATAGCGGTCAAAATCATATGCCTGCTTCGGCTTTCCATCAAGATAGGTACCGCATGCGCCGTCGAGCCATACAGTGAAGATCTCACCATACTGTGTTAAAAGTTCCGTAAGCTGCCCCACGTAAAACTCATCATATGCAGGCGTTCCATAACGCTCATCGTGCCGATCCCATGGGGAGAGGTAAATGCCGAATTTCAGCCCATATTTTGCACAGGAGCGAGAAAGCTCCCCCACAATATCGCCCTTTCCATTCCTGTAAGGCTTAAAGCCACGGTGTAATTTGTAAGCTTGCTCGGCCAAAGGCAAAAGCCATCGTGGTGCTTGGCGGTCAAAATCGCACCGCGCATGCCTGCGTTGCGCAGCGCACGCACCCATTGATCCGTATCCAACTGCGTCGGGCAAAAAAGGGATGGGCTTGCCTTGCCGTCACTCCATTCCTTATCCAAAAAGGTATTCATTCCGAAATGGAGAAACGCGTAAAACCCAAGCGACTGAATCTCCAATTGGCGGGTGCTGGGTGTGATTGAGGTGTAAAAATCGAGCCGGTTCATTCAAAAATTCCTCCCCGCATATAGCCTAAAAGGCCATTATGATTGGCTATTGCACCATGCGCATAAAACCTTCCTCTGTGAAAAATGGCGATGCCGCTTTGCGGCAGGAGGCGTTTCGCGCCGACAACCATTTTTCCAATGCTTCAAAGTACAGTTTACAAGGGACTACACAGGGTAACGGTCTGACGGGGGGTGCCTGCCGCCCGTCAGATTTTCCATGTGATGTTCAAGCTGTCGCTTGTGGCGGCTATGGTGGTAATCATCAAATCCACCACCCGCCGCTTGTCGTCAAAGGATACATTCTCCCAAGTGTCGAGGTAGCCGGAAATCTGGCTGACCTGTTCCGGCTAATGGCTTCCACCGTCAGTTCCGCTATCCTCGCCAGAAGTTCCTGCTTGTGTCCGTCCAGTTCCGCTATCTTCACATTCACATAGGAGAGCAGGACATTGTTTGCACCCGTCAGACTGTCCACCAGCTTTTCAATCTCGCTGTCCACATGGGCAAGCTCCACTTGCAGGGCGGCGATTTTCGGGTTTGCCTTTGCCGCTTTCTTTCTGCCTGTCAGAGTCTTGTAGCTTGCCAGTTTCTTTACCATCTGCTGATAAACAACAGCTTCCAGTTCCGAAGTAATGATTTTCCCGCACCCCGGACAACTCTTGTTATCCAGCCGTTTCGTACAGCGAAGGTATTGCTTGCCGGAGGGATTGAAGATACTCATAAGGGCATACCCGCAATTCCCGCATTTGATTTTTCCCGCCAGCCATGTATGGGTGGCTTTCCGGGCAGACTGGATTTTCATGTTGTTCATCAGCTTCTTACGGCAGGTCAGCCAGATGTCGGAGGGGACAATGCCTCATGGGGAGCCAGTACCAGCATTTGGTCTTTCAAGTCGTTCTTTTTGCTGGGCTTCACATCTCGCCCTTGATACAGATAGCAGCCGTTCATGCCTGTAAAATCGGCAGCGTCATTGACAATGACTGTCCCTTGACTTTTGAAAAACTCGTACACATCAAGGTCTGCCTGCACATAGACAGGATTGCGTAACATCTGCGCCAGCGTGGGGCGTATCAGCTCTTTGCCATGAAATAAAATCCCCTGTTCGGCAAAGTGCCGGGTAATGTCCCCGTAGGAGGTAGTGGGCTGGGCGTACATCTCAAACATCAGCCGGATATTTGCCGCTTCATCTGGATTTACCACCAGCTTTTTCGTGTTGATACCGTCCATCTTAATCGGCTCTGTATGGAAGCCGTAAGGGGCTTTCCCACCCATCTTGAAGCCCCGCTGGCTGCGGGAATAGTAAGCGTCCGTTACTCGCTTCTGTATGGTTTCCCTTTCAAGCTGGGCGAACACGATACAGATATTTAACATCGCCCGCCCCATCGGGGTGGAGGTATCAAACTTTTCCGTAGAGGACACAAACTCTACATTGTACTGTTGAAACAGCTCCATCATGTTGGCAAAGTCCAGAATGGAACGGCTGATACGGTCGAGCTTGTAACCACGACCTTTGCAATCAGCCCCCGCTTGATGTCCCGCACCAGTCTTGAAACTTCGGACGGTCTGTGTTCTTGCCGCTGTACCCTTTGTCTGTGTATTCCTTGCAGTTACCGCCTTTCAACTCGTATTTGCAAAACTCAATCTGGCTTTCAATGGAAATGCTGTCCTTTTTGTCTACCGATTGCCTTGCATAGATTGCGTCTATTCGATTATTCATATTGTCGCTCC
>ENA-OQCX01000312-OQCX01000312.1-human-gut-metagenome-genome-assembly--contig:-NODE-312-length-25401-cov-2.582812_pt1 | contig 25401 bp, 31 predicted proteins | sample MGYA00242762_ERZ504587 | MGnify/ENA primary metagenome ERZ504587 (study PRJEB26092, sample SAMD00036337) | human gut metagenome | host: Homo sapiens | study: EMG produced TPA metagenomics assembly of... | reverse complement strand
GAAACCGCTCTTGTATGGGACAAAAAACCGGAAAGCCGGTATACAATGCTGTTGTGTGGCAGTGTGCAAGAGGAAGCGAGATCTGCAAAAAGATTGCAGCAGAGCATGAAAATGCAGAAGAACTGGTTCGCTCGCATACAGGGCTCCAGTTATCTCCATATTTTTCAGCGGCAAAGATCGCCTGGGTTCTCCAGAATGTGCCGGGAGCACAGGAAAAAGCAGACAGAGGCGAACTCTGCTGTGGAACGATCGACAGCTGGCTTGTCTATAAGCTGACTGGCGGAAGAGAATTCCGCACCGATTATTCCAATGCTTCCCGTACCCAGATGTTCCATATCGGAGAGCTTGCCTGGGATTCGGAAGTCTGCGGACTGTTTGGAATCCCGGTATCCTGCCTCGCAGAAGTGACGGATTCCGATGGCGAATACGGCACAACAGATTTTGGCGGCTATCTTGATGCACAGATCCCGATCCGCGGCGTTCTTGGAGATTCCCATGGAGCACTGTTCGGACAGGGCTGTATTGAGACAGGAATGATTAAGACCACTTATGGAACAGGTTCCTCCATTATGATGAACATCGGTAAGAAACCGGTCTACAGTAACCGCGTGGTAACTTCTCTTGCGTGGAAACTGGACGGAGAAGTAAACTATGTTCTGGAAGGAAATATCAATTATACAGGAGCTGTGATCACCTGGCTTAAGGATGATCTGAAGCTGATTGCCTCTCCGGGTGAGACAGAAGCACTGGCGTTTGAGGCGAATCCAAAAGACCATGCATATCTGGTTCCGGCGTTTACCGGACTTGGAGCACCTTACTGGGACAGCGAGGCAGAGGGAATTCTCACAGGAATGACCAGAACGACAAAAAGAGCTGAGATCGTCCGCGCCGGTCTGGACTGCATCGCATACCAGATTACCGACGTAGTAAAAGCCATGAGCGAGGAATCCGGCATTGCGATCGGAGAACTCCGCGTAGATGGCGGCCCGACCAGAAACAAATATCTGATGCAGTTCCAGAGCGATATCGCAGAGGTGTCCGTACAGGTTCCGTCCGCGGAAGAACTGTCCGGTATCGGAGCTGCTTATGCGGCCGGTATTGCAGTGGGAATCTATGACCGTGAAGAAGTTTTCAGTCAGATGAGCCGTACCAGATTTTCACCGAAGATGGATGCCGCAGAACGAGATCAAAAGTATCAGGGATGGAAAAAGGCTGTTGCGCAGGTTCTTCAGTAACAGCATCATATTCAGAACACAGAAAAAGACAGTCGTTATCGTAAAGATAACGGGCTGTCTTTTCTTGCGTATCAAACAGATGTAGTGTATAATATTGAATATGTGAGCCAAAAATACAATTTTTAGGGATAAATCAAGGTGAACCATATTGAAAAAACAGATTGAACAATTACTCAGTGGAAAATTCAAGTACGATCAGCCGGCTCTTTTTTCAAAGGATAAGCTGTCCATCACCCTGGAGGCAGGAAAGACAGCACGGGGAGAGCTTTATCTTGGAACAGAGGACAATGACAAGATAAAGGGATACATAACTTCTTCCAACCGCAGACTTGTTCCGGGAAGCAGCCGCTTTTCGGGAACGACCGTCTGCCTTCCGTATGGTGCCGACGGGACAGGAATGCAGCCGGGCGAGGTATGTACAGGCTGGCTTTGTGTTACTTCAAGCATAGGAGAATACAAGATTCCATTCTCTATTGAAGCCAGACAGAACGAAGAACAGAACTTTCTCGAAGAAATAAAGGACATCGAAACATTCAAAAAGACCGCTGCAGAGGATTTCAAAACAGCCTATCATCTGTTTAAGAACCGTCTTTTGCAGCAGTCATGGCAAAGGCAGACAAGAAACAGAAGGCACTGTATGCAGGCCTTTCTGCGACATCCTCCAACTATCAGAACCTGGAGGAATTTCTGATCGGTCTCGGAGAAAAAGATCCGGTCTCTGTTTCTCTCAAAACAACAGCAGCAGACTTTTTCGGACTCAGAGAATCCATACAGGAATCTTTTGATATTCACAAGACAGGGTGGGGATATCTCCGTCTGGAGATCGAATCGACCGTAGATTTCCTGGAGCCTGAGCGTCATGTGATCACTCAGGATGAATTCATCGGAAGCAGCTGCCGCATCAATTATGTAATACACGCAGAAAAACTCAAAAAAGGAAATCAGTTCGGAGAGATCATCGTAAAAAGCCCGTATCAGGAGCTTGTTTATCATGTGACAGCATCCAGGGGTGCGCGTATCCGCATTGATCTGAATACAGAAGAGAAACGCCGCAAGGCAGGACTGGTTCATGCCTATATTGATTACTGCGAAGAAAAAACCGACTTCAAGACCTGGGCGGAGAAATCTCACAGAATTCTGGAAAGACTTCATGAATCCGGAAATGAATATCCGGAGTACCGTCTGTTTGAGGCATATCTTGCTTATCTTGAGGACAACCAGAGTCTTGCAAAGGAAATTCTCAAAAACTGCCAGAGCAAGGAATTTACAAGGATGAACTGGAGGAAGCAGGAACCTATCTGTATCTGTGTACCCTGGTAGGGCTTTACAGAGACAAGGGGCAGGCGCTCCAGAAGATTCAGAACTTTTTCCGGCAGAAGTCTGACAGTTTCCAGCTTCTCTGGATTCTTCTGCAGATGGATCCGACTTATCAGAATTCTCCTTCCATGGCACTTTTTATGATGGAGGAACTGTATGAGAAGGGATGTACCAGCCCGATTCTTTACCTGGAAGCATGGAACTGGATCAGCAGGGATATTTCCAACCTGCACAGACTTTCTCCGTTCTGGATGCAGGTATTCCACTATGCCGGCAGGAGAGGCTTCCTTACCGAGGAACTGGTGATGCGCCTGGCATACCTGTCCGGCTATGAGAAAAAATTCTACGGCTGTCTTTATAAGGCGCTGGCCGCAGGATATGACAGATTTCCGTCCGATGATGTACTGGAAGCGATCTGCAAATATGTGATGAAGGGAGATCCGCGCAAACCGCAGTATTTCCGCTGGTTTTCTCTTGCTGTTCAGAGAGGCCTGCGCATCACAAGACTTTACGAATATTATATGGAAACAATGGACATTTCCTATCGGAGACAGCTTCCAAAGCAGCTTCTGATGTATTTTGCCTATAATGACAATTCTCTGGGAGATGCACGCAAGGCGTATGTCTATGCCAGCGTGATCACTTATAAGGACAGAGACCCTCAGACCTACGAAAGCTACAAAGACACCATGAAACGTTTTGCAACGCAAGGTGGAGGATGGCCAGATCGATGAGAATTATGCAGTTCTGTATCAGGAATTCCTTCTGGAACCAATGGGTAGAGAAGATGCGGAAAAAATCGCAGAAAAACTGTTTACCAGCCGTCTTTACTGCGATGATCCAAAGGTGCGCGAGGTGATCGTCTGCCACAGTCAGCTGGCAGAGCAGGAGATCTACCCCTGTGTGAAGGGCGTTGCTATCCGAGAATTTATACGGAAGATGCAGTTCTTCTGTTCCGTGATGAAAAACAGCGTTGTTATGCATCTACGGTACACTACAATCTCAAAAAACTTCTGGATGAATGCGATGCACTCGATGGAATCCTGAACGTGGAGCGGAAGATACCGGTGCGCTCCTGCACTACTGCGAGAGACATGAACTGAACGCAGATAATCTTGAATATTTCCAGAAACTCGCAGAGACAGAAGCATGCACAGAGGAATACAGAAATTCTCTCAGGAAGCAGATCCTGGATTTTTATGCGGCACATGTGGACGGAGAGGATATGGACCGTTATTTGTACAAACTGGATTACCGCAGATATATGGAGGCAGACCGTAAAGTCCTTCTGGAAGTGCTGATCTCCCGAAGAATGTTCCGCCAGGCGATGAGCCTTGTAGAGGAATATGGCTATGAAGGCATCGAGCTCAGCAGTCTGCTCAAACTTACCAGCAGGATGATCCTCAAGAGTGACATGGCAGAGGACGATGAGCTTCTGGCACTCGCGTCAGAAGTATACCGCGAAGGCAAATACGATGAAGTTATTCTTCACTATCTGATGCTGTACCGCTTTGGACCGGTCGGAGAGCTGATCTCTATCTGGAAAAGTGCGCGTGGATTTGAGATGGACACTTATGATCTGGAAGAAAGAATTCTGGAGTTTCTGATCTTTACGTCAGATTACCGCAAGGAAGGCGAAGCTGTGCTGGAATCCTATGTGAACCAGTCCGGAAAGGAAAATCTGATCGGAGCTTATCTGACGCAGGTATCCTATGGCGTTTTTGTGAAAGAATATACCATGAGCCGTTTGTACGGAGCAGACTGGAATACGCATATGCAAATAACTGGCCGCTGAACCTGATATGCCGTCTGGCACTTCTGCAGGAAATTTCCAGAGAAAAAAATCCGAAGCCGGAATACATCGGAATGGAGCAGAAGATTCTGGAAGAATGTGCGAAGCGGAATCTTGTATTTGGATTTTTCCGCAGGCTTTCTCCGGAACTTTTGAGCCATATCAGCTGGATGACAAGACATTCGTAGAATGCCATGCACATCCGGAGCTAGAGTCACCCTGTTTTATGCGCTGGATACGGGACTTGGAACAGAACTGGAATACAAATGCGAACCTTTAAGAGAAATCTATGAGGGAATTTTCGGAAGAACCTTTACTCTGTTTTATGGTGAAAATCTTCATTATTATTTCCAGATCGACAGAGAGCGCAGTACCAGAACAACGGCAGAGCGTGTACTCAACATGAAAAAGATCGAGGGAACTTCCGGAAGCAAGTACCAGCTTCTCAACCAGATGCTTTCTGACAGAAGACTGGACAAGAAGAAAGAAGTCAAAGAGGAACTCAAGAGTTATCTCCGCCAGGAACAATATGTAAAAGAGATGTTTACAATAGATAGGGAAAATGCAAAATGAACGAAACAAGAGATTTAATTATCGGGATCGATCTGAGAAATGAATATTCTCAGCTTTGCTACTATGACCGAAAAGCAGAAGAGCCGCGTTCCCTTCCGGTAAAAGTAGGCAGCAGCCAGTATGAAGTGCCGACCTGTCTGTGCAGGAGAGTCGAACAGAAGGATTACTGCATCGGCATTGAAGCAGAATATTTTGCAAGAGAAAAGGGCGGTTTTCTGGTAGAAGATCTTTGCGGGATCTCCAGAAGCCGCAAGACCGTTCAGGTAGCAGGAGAAGAAAAACAGCATGGGAGATTCTGGCATATTTTCTGGAAGGTATGCTGAAACTGACGGGTGTGGCAGATATTAACAGAAACATCCGCTGTCTTACAGTCACCATGGAATCGCTGGACGACATACAGGTCGAAAACCTTCAGAAGGCAGGAGGAACTGCTGGAGATTCCACGAAGCAGTTTCATCATTATGGATCATGAAGAAAGCTTCTATTATTATATCATGGCACAGAAAGCAGAAACCTGGAACCGGAGCGTGCTGGTACAATTTTGACAAAAATCATGTAACTTTCCGCAAGCTGGTCATGAATTCCGGAGCGAAGCCGGTTCTGGTAAAGCTGGAAGAAGCGGTGGAGACAGATCTCAATGATACAGATGATGAACAGAGAGACGCGGATTTTTATACTTTTATCAAGAATACTCTTGGAAGCGAATTATATTCAAGTATTCAGATCGATGGCAGCGGTTTTGACCAGGAATGGGCACAGAAATCCGTAAAACTTCTCTGCTATCAGAAAAGAAAGGTTTTCTACGGAAACAATCTTTTTGCCAGGGGTGCCTGTGCGGCCGGTGCAGAACGCTTTATCACGCATAAACTTAAAGATTACCGCTATCTGGGAAATTCTCTCGTCATGACAGATGTCGGAATGGATATGCGTGTCATGGGGGCACAGGCCAGCTATCCGCTGATCGAGGCAGGGCGCAACTGGTATGAATGCAGCGCAGAATGCGAGCTGATCCTGGATGGCACGGAAGAACTGGTATTTAATGCCACAGCAATGGGTGAAACCGAAAAGAGGCGGATCGGCATGCGCCTTCCGGGTCTTCCGAAACGTCCGAACAAGACCACCCGCCTGCATGTGAAACTTCAGTATATTTCACAGAAAGAGTGTGAGATCACAGTGACAGATCTTGGATTTGGAGAAATGTTCCCGTCAAGCGGCAAAGTATGGACAGAGATCACAAAATGGTAAGGAGGGAATGACATGAGCGGATATATTTTATGCCAGACAAAAAAGCAGAGATTCCGTATTATATCGAGAATATCAGCACGAATGTTTATTCCCTGGAAGAACTCTGTTATTATTTTTATCACAATCTGTACCTGGTCGATGAGACGATCCTGAATGAGCGTCTGTGCGTATGGTTTCAGGAAGAACTGGATCTTCCGAAACTGGCAGCGAAGCTTCGGACTCTGTTTGTGCGGAATTTCAGTATAGAGGAATTTCTGTATCCGGTATTCAAGGAGATCAATTACCTCACTTATGAGGAAATGAAAAATCTGAACATGCAGATTCAGAAACTTTCGGAGGAATCCCCACTTCTGAGAGAAAAGTGCAAAGGTGATGCCCTGGTTGAAAGCGGCATGTACGTCCATGCGATCCAGGTTTATCAGAAACTTCTGAAGGAAGATGACCTGGAGACAGTAAGAGAGGGATTTACAGAAAGTGTCTGCCACAATCTGGGCTGTGCCTACAGTTATCTCTTCCAGATGGAAAAAGCGGTCGAATGTTTCCAGAAAGCCTATGAAGGCAGCAGAAGCAGAGAGTCACTGATCGCGTATCTTCTGGCGTTTGGCGTTACAAAAACACCGGAAGAGTACCAGAATCTGGTAAGAAGACTTGGCGTCGAAAAGGAGATTCTTAAAGAAATCAAGGCAAAACTTACAGAATTCGGGAAGAAACCGGAGATTCCGGCGGACTCCGAAAACGTAGACAAAATGCTCGAAAACCTCACCAGAGACTACCACAGGAGCACCGGTTCCTGAACCGGTTTACGGAGATTGTCAGAAATTTACCAGATTAACTCAGGAATTTGTCCAAATAGACTGGACGAAATGGATGGAATCTGTTAAACTAGACATATAAATTGGAAGTGGTAAGACCAACTTCCGATAAGATTAGGAGGAATTTATCATGTTAGTAAACGCTTCAGAAATGTTGAAAAAAGCAAAAGCTGGTCACTATGCAGTTGGTCAGTTCAACATTAACAACCTTGAGTGGACAAAAGCAATCCTGCTTACAGCACAGGAACTCAACTCTCCGGTTATCCTCGGTGTATCCGAAGGCGCAGGAAAGTATATGACAGGCTACAAGACAGTTGTTGGTATGGTGAAAGGAATGCTGGAAGAACTGAACATCACTGTTCCGGTTGCACTTCATCTTGATCACGGCAGCTATGAAGGATGCCTGAAATGTGTTGAAGCCGGATTTACATCTATCATGTTTGACGGTTCCCATTATCCGATCGAAGAGAACGTAGCAAAAACAAAAGAACTGGTTAAGATCGTTGCAGATCACGGAATGTCCCTGGAAGCAGAAGTTGGTTCCATCGGCGGTGAAGAAGACGGTGTTGTAGGTATGGGTGAATGTGCAGATCCTAAGGAATGCAAGATGATCGCTGATCTTGGTATCGACTTCCTTGCAGCAGGTATCGGTAATATCCATGGTAAATATCCGGCAAACTGGAAAGGCCTGAGCTTTGAGACTCTGGACGCTATCCAGCAGCTGACAGGAGATATGCCGCTCGTACTTCACGGTGGTACAGGTATCCCGGCTGATATGATCAAGAAAGCTATCGACCTTGGAGTATCCAAGATCAACGTAAATACAGAGTGCCAGCTTGCATTTGCTGCAGCTACACGTAAATACATCGAAGAAGGCAAGGATGAGCAGGGCAAAGGATATGACCCACGTAAACTTCTTGCTCCTGGATTCGAAGCAATCAAGCTACTGTTAAAGAAAAAATGGAACTGTTTGGTTCTGTTAACAAAGCCTGAGATTTATTCAGCTTGAGTAATTTGTAAAGAGAGAGACCTGGAGAGGATTTTTCGGAATCTTTTCCAGGTCTTTTGTGTTCTGAAAAGCTGTTCAGCAGGGTTCCTGTCACGCAGAGGTTGCGGGATATTTCTCTTCGTGGTAAGATAGCTCTATGACAAAAAAAGAAGATATCATCATTATGAATTTTTCAGGAATCTACAAACAGCAGCAGTTCTGGCAGACCGGAGAAATACAGAGAAATATTTCCTGGGTGGAGGTACAGGAGCTTCCGGGAAGCAACTGCTACTGCGATGGAGATGCAATGGAGACTTTGCGGCAAAAGCTGGAGGAATTTGATGCAGATGGGATCCATTTCATTGATTCCGGCAATTATCACTATATGAGCCGTATCTGGCTTGAGAAACTGAACACACCATTCAGACTGGTCGTTTTTGACAACCATACCGATATGCAGCCGCCGGCATTTGGAGGATTGCTTTCCTGTGGAGGATGGGTGGCGGCGTCCCTTGAGGAACTTCCACTGCTTAAAGAAGTGCTCCTGGTCGGACCGGATCAGGAGGCTTTTGACCAGACAGAACCGGTCCTTCAGGAAAAAGTACGGTTTTTGTCGAGAGAGAGATTGCGTGAGATGACAATGGAAGAGAAAGTTTTGTTTTTTGAGGAACTGTCTGTGGATCTTCCAGTTTATCTATCGGTTGATAAGGATGTTCTCTGCGCTGAAGATGCTTCGACAACATGGAGTCAGGGAGATATGACACTGGAAGAATTAGGGCAGTTTGTGGCAATTCTTCTGGAAAAGCAGGACATTCTGGGAATGGATGTCTGCGGAGAATGTGATCCGGATGCCTGTGAGGGTGATCATCTGAACGATCTGGCGAACCGGGAACTTTTGGAAATATGGGGAAAGGAGCGATAGATTTATGAAAAATGAACTCCTGACGATAGGACCTTTGACGGTCTATGGATACGGCGCAATGATCGCGCTCGGCGTGATCGCGGCTGGATCGTGACAGAATTCCGGGCAAAAAAGCTCCGACTCAGCAGTGACCATGTATTCGCCCTTGCCCTCTGGGGGCTTCTGGGCGGTCTGCTCTGTGCGAAACTTCTGTACTGGATCACAGAATGGAAATCCATCATGGCAGATCCGGGATTTATTCTGGACACATTGTCGGATGGATTTGTAGTCTATGGCGGGATTCTTGGAGGAATCCTCGCAGGCTGGATCTACTGCAAGAATAAAAAAGTCGATTTCTGGAAATATTTTGACCTCGTGATGCCGTCTGTTGCGCTGGCACAGGGATTTGGACGGATCGGCTGCCTGCTTGCAGGCTGCTGTTATGGAAAAGAAACGGACAGTATCTTTGCGATCACCTTTCATGAGTCAGAGTTTGCACCAAACAATGTGCCGCTGATCCCGACAGAGATTTATTCCAGCGTGCTTGATTTTGCACATTTTGCGCTGCTTTTGTTTATTGCCAGCCGTAAAAAGAAGGACGGACAGGTGGCGGCGTGCTATCTGATCTTTTACAGTATCGGAAGGTTTATCCTGGAATTTTTCCGCGGGGATCTGATCCGTGGAAGCGTGGGCGTGCTGTCGACTTCTCAGTTTATCAGTCTGTTTACCGGGGCGGCGGGAATTATCATATTGATCCTCCGAAGCAAGAAAAGCAATGCCTGAGCAGACTGGACTTACAGATGGAAATTGGATTCAGATTTGAGGAAAACGTAGATATGGAAATAACAGGAATAAAGAGGTTGATGTCTGCATAGCCTGTACAGAAATATGTGCAGGAGACCGATGACTATGCGTATACAGGAAGACATTATCGTGCCGGCACAGGATCAGCAGTATCAGAACTTTATCGTCCGATATAACCAGAATCTTCATGGAGATTTTGATTATGAGTCTGATGATACGTTTCAGATCGTGAATGACCTGTTCGGGATCCTCTATGTCCCGGAGCAGGATGTTCCGGCATTGGAATTCAACAGTTATTCTTATTCTTCTATTCCCAAATGTTACACTTATATGGATCTTGGAGCGTTGAGCGCATCTGGCGTGCTCAGGCTTCACGACCATCCATATCTCAGATTAAAAGGAGCCGGAACACTGGTGGCGGTCATTGATTCAGGAATCGCCTATCAGCATCCGGCTTTTCGTAATGGTGACCAGAGCAAGATCCTGAGTATCTGGACCAGTCCCTTCCGGGAGGGCGTTCCGGTCGGATCCCATATGGAAGAGAATTTACCAGAGCACAGATCAACGAGGCACTCGCTACAGAAAATCCGCTGGAGATCGTGCCTTCAATCGACAGAAACGGGCACGGTACCAGGCTTGCCGCCATAGCAGCAGGAAATCGGATCCCGGAAGAAAATTTTTCTGGGGCGGCGCCGGAAGCAGAGCTGGTGATCGTCAAGCTTAAGCCCGCCAAAAAATATCTGCGGGATTTTTACCTTTTCCCACGGGAGGCAGAGATTTTTCAGGAAGATGACATCATGCTGGCAATTTCCTATGTGCTGCAGTGCGCGGTAGAAAATCAGATGCCGCTTTCTATCTGCATAGGGCTTGGGACGAATATGGGTGCACATCGCGGAGACGGACCTTTGAGTGAGTTTATCAACAGCACGGCAAGTTTCAGCCAGAACTCCATTTCGATCGCGGCGGGAAATGAAGGAACAGCCAGACATCACTATTTAAGCGGGACAGACCGGCAGGAAAAAACAGATACGGTAGAACTCAAAGTAGGAGAGCAGGAGAGCACCAGAGGATTTGCGATGGAATTCTGGGGCGACTCTCCTAATTTTTATAATATTGTGATCCAGTCACCAACAGGTGAGAGACTTCCGGTGAGCACTGCCCTGAAATATGGAACCCAGGAGCTTTCGTTTGTGTTTGTGGAAACGCGGATCCTGGTCAACTACATACCGATCGAGCGGAGAACAGGAAAAACGTTGGTATTTTTCCGTTTCCTGCATCCGGCTCCGGGGATCTGGAAACTTCTGGTGGAAGAACGGATGCCGGACAATGGCGGATTTCATATCTGGCTTCCGGCGAGGGGCTGATCTCCGATGAGACTTATTTCCTGAAATCCTCCCCGGAATTTACGATCACTTCCCCCGGAGATGCCCGTGACGGAATGACAGTAACCGCATACCAGTACCGCGACAACAGTCTTTATATCCAGGCAAGCCGTGGCTACAACACTGAAAATGTTGTAAAACCAGACTTCGCAGCTCCGGGTGTCGGAATCCTGACCGCCTCGGTTGGAGCCGGTCGGACCTTCGAACAGGAAACAGGAACCAGTCTTGCAGCCGCCCAGACCGCCGGAATCGCCGCCCTCCTGTTCGAATGGGCCTGATCCGAGGCAACGAACCCTACTTCACCGGCAACAAGCGTTACAAAAACTACCTAAGCCGCGGCGCAGTCCGCACGATACAATGCAGTAATCCAAATCGTAAACTGGGGGTATGGCGGGTGGATCTGTATCATACGTTTGAACTTTTGACGTAAAATCTTGTTGAATATACAAAAAAATTTAGTGAATCTAATTGTTTTTTTGATAATGATTTGCTATAATATATGCACAATGACGATTATTCGGAGCGGTTAGGACGAATGATCTCAAAAACAAATGATTCCGGCGCACAAGAGGGCAGACAATTACAAACAGGGGAGAGGCGGCGGAACGGAAACAGGAGGAAACAATGAAACGAGGAAGTATTTTTGAACTGAATGGCGTTCCAAAATTCCAGGAAGCCATTCCGCTGGCCCTGCAGCATGTAGTTGCCATGATCGTGGGATGTGTTACCCCGCAATCATCGTAGCCGGAGCAGTAGGAGGAGGCGGCTTAAGCGCCAAGGATCGAGTTATTCTGATCCAGGCATCACTGGTCATCTCAGCACTGTCGACCCTGATCCAGTTATTCCCGCTTGGCAAGAAAGGCGGCTTTACCCTGGGATCCGGACTCCCGATGATCATGGGTGTCAGCTTTGCCTACGTTCCAAGTATGCAGGCGATCGCAGAAGGCTATGGGATCTCGACGATCCTGGGCGCGCAGATCGTCGGTGGTGTGGTAGCATTTATCATGGGTATTCTGGTCAAGAAGATCAGAGTTTTCTTCCCGCCGCTGATCACAGGTACCGTTGTATTTACCATTGGTCTGTCCCTGTACCCGACAGCGATCAACTACATGGCGGGCGGCACAAGCAATCCGGATTACGGTTCCTGGCAGAACTGGCTGGTAGCATTCATCACACTGGCAGTTGTAACTGCACTGAACCATTTCGGCAAAGGAATCCTGAAACTGGCTTCCATTCTGATTGGTATCATCGTTGGTTATATCGTATCCATTCCGTTTGGCATGGTGAATCTCTTAAGTGTAGGTCAGGCGAAGATGTTCCAGCTCCCGCAGTTCATGCATTTTGGCATCCACTTTGAGATCTCAGCCTGCGTTGCCATCGGACTTCTGTTCGCGATCAACTCCGTACAGGCAATCGGAGACTATTCCGCAACGACCATCGGAGCAATGGACCGTGTGCCGGAGGATCGTGAACTCCAGAACGGTATCATGGCATATGGTATCAGCAACGTGATCGGCGCACTGTTCGGCGGACTTCCGACAGCAACCTACAGCCAGAACGTAGGTATCGTTACAACCACCAAGGTTATCAACCGTTGCGTCCTTGGCCTTGCAGCAGTCATCCTCGGCGTTGCAGGTATCGTGCCGAAATTCTCCGCACTTCTGACAACGATCCCACAGTGTGTTCTCGGTGGTGCGACCGTATCCGTATTTGCTTCCATCGCAATGACAGGTATGAAACTTGTAGCTTCCGCAGAGATGGATTACAGAAACTCTTCCATCGTAGGCCTTGCAGCAGCGATCGGTGTCGGCGTTTCTCAGGCATCCGCAGCACTTGCAAGCTTGCCGGACTGGGTAACTACGATTTTTGGTAAATCCCCTGTAGTTCTGGCAACACTGATCGCAGTAGTGCTGAACGTCATTCTTCCAAAGAGCCGCGTAGAGCGCAAGGAAGAAGAAAAACTCAAAAAAGAAGTAAAAGAAAAGATCAAACAGGATCACGAAGAGTTTGATCAGCAGTAAAAACTGAATACATAAAAAGATCCCTTTCTTATCTGGAACCGCTTCTGGCGGCCGCAGTGATGGGAAAGGGATCTTTTTTATTTATGGAAAAAATTATTTACGGTATACAAATGCCGGAAGTCCGTCCTCACCAAGAGGAACATTTACATTTCCCTGGATCAGCGGTCGGGCATAGCGGACAAAATCTTCGGTGACATCGTGACCGTCAGGTGTGATCCATTCTGCCGGAACGACCTTTTCCTGGTTACAGATCTCATTGACATCCTCAAGTCCACAGACCATCTGGTAATTACCATCAGCATCGGCCTCGCGGATGAAGGAAACCATCTTCCAGTCTCACCGTTAAGGGCAGCCTGCACGCCAAACTTACCTGCAGCAACAGCTTCCTGCTGGTCGGTGGCAGAGATCATGGCTGCACTGCATCGCTGGCTGACGTTCAGTTCTACAGAACGGGCTTTGACACCGAGACGGCTACGGACAAGATTTTCAAGATATTTGCCGCATCCTGCAAGCATCTTGTGACCGAAAGTGTCGGTTCCTACAGAGCTGTCGTATTCGCAGATAAAAGTTCCCTCAGCGTCGTGGATTCCCTCAGAAACACAGACGATAAGGTTGCAGTTTGTCTCGAATGCTTTTTCCAGATCTTTCAGAAAAGCTTCCTGGTCAAAATCTGTCTCCGGAAGATAGATAAATAACGGGTTGTCGCCATCATATTTACGTGCAAGGGCACTGGCAGCAGTCAGCCATCCCGCATGACGTCCCATAATCTCGATGATCGTCACGGATTTTTTCTCATAGACATTGGCATCAAGAGTGATCTCACGGACAGTAGATGCAACGTATTTGGCAGCACTTCCGAATCCCGGTGTATGATCGGTATGGATCAGGTCATTATCGATCGTCTTTGGCTCGCCGATCACACGGATGGAGCTTCCAATTTTGGCTGCATAGCGGGAAAGCTTGCTGACAGTATCCATGGAATCATTTCCACCGATATAGAAAAACCAGCCGATGTTCATCTCTTCAAACTTGCGGAAAAGCTCCGGATAGACCGGATCTTCGAGAGATTCCGGCAGTTTGTAACGGCAGGAACCAAGATATGCGCCAGGCGTGTGAGTAAGATACGTAAGCTTCTCGCCCGGAAGAGCTTCCTCAAAATCAAGCACACGACCAGACAGGAATCCTTCGATCCCATTGACCATGCCGTAAACATGTCCGATTTCATCAGAATGGGCAAGTCCCTCAGAAACAACTCCATAAAGGCTGCTGTTGATCACGGCAGTAGGTCCGCCGGACTGTCCGACGATAAGATTTTTCTTTGACATTTGTATACCTCCGATTAGGTTAATAATGAATTCATTGTAGCATACGGGGGAGAAATTGACAAATGAAGATTCAGGGGCATGGCGTTTCAGATCAGCAAAAGGTTCCTGAACGCAAAAATCTCATCCTCATCCATCAGCCGTTCCATTTCATTCAGATTGAGATCAGAGTGTTCGAGCTCTCGTGAAAAGCGGTAGCAGATGGATACGAGGTCATCAAAGGTGAAATGGTGGTCATTTGCGAGGTAAGTACCCACGCGAGGTCGTGGATCATGGCTGTGCAGACGACTGCCATTTTTATTTTGGCGAAGATCTGGTCATCGTAGACGGCTCCGCAGAAGTAAGTGTAGATCCAATAAACGAGAAGCTGTTCTTCCTGGATCGTCCAGTCCGGGCAGGCTGCGAGAAATTCCTGACAGCAGCTGGTAAATTTTTCTTCGGAGTCACATGCCGTGTAGAGCGGGAGTAAGGTTTCGTGGAGATATTTCCGCCATCTTTTGCGCAGGACTTCCATCTCGGGAATGACAGCTTTCCAGACCTGTTTACGGTAAGTGACAGGATCTGTCCTGGAAGTTGTCCACTTCTGGATCTTTGCAAGAAAAGTATCTCCAACGCCGGAGCTCTGGTGGCGTGCGCGGATATCTTCCCACTGGTACAGCTCATTTTTGTCAAGAGCCAGCTGGAAATCATGTGTACAGGCAAGCAGTTTGTGGCGGCGCAGTTCCATGGGGAGGTTTCTGTCCTGAACGATGGAAATGAGGTAGTCCTGGTATCCATCAACGCAGTAAAAAGCAGATAGTCAAAATCATCATACGTCTCTTCAGGAGTTTCTTTTTCTATTGTGACAAAAGTAGTTTTTTCCTTCCGGGAGAGAAAGATCCTTGCGGCCTCCGGGCAGGATAAAGAGAGGGAATATTCGCGCAGTCCCTCGAATTCTTCGATGTGGCGGGGATATTTCCGGCAGGTATCGCAGAGCATATCAGGGCCAGCTTCGCTGTAGATATCGCAGAGATTTTCTTCATTTAAGAAAGCACATCGATGGTCATACTGGCGAAAAGCCTGTTCCTTCCAGTCAATATCATTATAGAGCCGGTTGCGGAAAGCACCCTTAAAGTGGCGGTATTTCTTAAGACTCCTGTCATCGATCATGATCTGCCATCCCGCACAGCAGGTGTCCGGACAGCTCCTGCGATACAGGAAAATTCTTTATAAAAAGCAGGAAATGTAATCTGCATTTTTGGTGTCTCCTTTGTAAAAAATTATACAATGAATTATAGCATCCTGACTTCTTCTCTACAAGATACTCATTCTTATAAGTATGAAATAACTATAAATTCACATCCGGTTCCATTGACGTAAAATGTGTCCTGTGCTAAGATTTTACAGAACAGACAGTTAAATCTGATAAAATGCAGGAAATAAGTCTGGACGAAAGGAGTGTATTATGAGTGGGAAAAACACAGAGAATCAGTCCAAGCAGAAGAAAAAAGGAGATATCCTTTTGACCCTGGTTCTTATTGTGGCGATAGCAGTTTTCTGTTATGCAGCGTGAATCTTTTTCATATTTACACAGAATACAAGAAAGGAACAGATGAATATAACCACATTGAACAGATGGCAGTGACAGACCGTGCACCGGATTCACAGGAAGTGGCAGGACCGAATGCACAGCCAAAGGCCCGATCGACGTGGATTTTGCAGCACTTAAGAGCGTGAACTCAGATGTAGTAGGCTGGATTTATATAGAAGCACTGGATGGTATCAGCTATCCGATCGTGCAGGGCAAGGATAATGAAACATACCTGCACCAGACATACGAGAAGAACTATAATTTTGCAGGAACTATTTTTGTGGATTATGAAAACAGTCCTGATTTCAGCGACTGCAATACTCTGGTTTACGGACACAATATGAAGAATGGTTCCATGTTCGGCCACCTCAAGAAATTTGCAGAGGATCAGGAGACTTATAATAAGAGTAAATATTTCTGGATCCTGACACCGGATAAGAATTATCGTTATGAGATTATTTCTGCCTACACGACAGAGGTCAACAGTGATACCTACACTTTATTCAAGGGACCGGGCGATGAATTTCAGAGCTATCTGGAAACGATCAAGGGTTATTCAGAAATCCAGACAGATCCGGGCGAGCTGACGATCAAAGACAAGATCGTAACATTGTCTACCTGCACAGGAAACGAATCCACAAGGTTCGTAGTACAGGGAAAGAGGGACATTTCTGAGGATGCCCATTAGAGAGCAGCCTGCGGCAGACAGAAATCAAAAGAGCAAAGGGGGATTTTACATGGATGAAAAAATCATGAAATTGCAGGAGCTGATCGACCAGCATGACAACATTGTGTTTTTTGGCGGTGCGGGAGTTTCCACGGAGAGTGGCATTCCGGACTTCCGTTCTCAGGACGGATTATATCACCAGAAATATGATTATCCGCCGGAAACCATTCTGAGCCATACGTTCTTTATGAGTCATCCGGAGGAATTTTACAAGTTTTACCGTGACAAGATGCTCTGTGATACTGCGAAGCCGAATGCGGCACATCTCAAACTTGCAGAACTGGAAGAGGCAGGGAAGCTCAAAGCAGTGATAACCCAGAACATCGACAATCTTCATCAGATGGCGGGCAGCCGCCGTGTACTGGAGCTTCATGGAAGCGTATACCGCAATCACTGTATGAGATGCGGGAAATTTTATGATTTTGATTATGTGAAGCACAGTGAGGGAGTTCCGAGATGCGAATGCGGCGGAATGATTAAGCCGGATGTGGTTCTTTATGAAGAAGGACTGGATAATCAGACGATACAGGATTCTGTCCGTGCGATCTCCGAGGCGCAGGTTCTGATCATAGGAGGAACCTCTCTTGCCGTCTATCCTGCGGCAGGTCTGATTGATTATTTCCGGGGAGATGCACTGGTGGTCATCAACAAATCATCGACTCCGCGTGACCGCAATGCAGATCTTCTGATCAAGGAGCCGATCGGTCAGGTATTTTCTCAGATTAAAGTAAGATAAGGGAGCAGACAGGGCATGGAACTTGTTTATGAAGTGGGGGATGTTGTAACCCTCAAGAAAGGTCATCCATGTGGAAGCAAGGAGTGGGAGATCCTTCGTGTAGGAGCAGATTTCCGGCTGAAATGCATGGGCTGCGGACACCAGATCATGGTGCCGCGCAAAATGGTAGAAAAAAATACAAGAAAATTGTCGAAAAAGATATGAACATTGACAGAAATGTGTAAAACTGTTATACTTTTCTGAAAAAGAATAACCAGGCGTGGTTTGACCAGAAAAGTCAATTTAATGTAATCCGGCGGGAATCCGGAACAGTTTATAAGAAACTGCTGTAAGTGTGCATCCGCATACAGAGTCAGCATATAGAACGCGTTGTGCAGAGGACAGAGACCCATCATGGCAATTATGGGGCTCTGTTTTTGTTGTCTTAAAGAGAAAAGGAAAGAGCGGAGAAACCATGGAAAGACAAAATGCGGAAAAAGGCTGGAATCAGCTGAGGTATGATGCACGGGTATACACGATACAGAATGAGCGAAACAGGAGAGTAGGCGCACCGGGGGAGATTCCGGATCAGTACAGATACATAGGGGACAAATGCTTCCTTAATAATGGCAAGGTACACAGTGTATCGCTTCCCGCTGCCTGTCGCGTGATCGGCAAGCAGGCATTTGAGGATGCCAGTTTCAGAAACAGGTCAGATTTCCGGATACACTGATAGAGATCAAAAAAAAGAGCATTCGCAGGGAACCGGCGTCTGAGGGCAGCAGTACTGCCGGACAGTCTTGAGAAGATCGGTGCACAGTGTTACCGGGAGTGCAGCAAACTGAAAAGAGTGGAATTTTCTTCCGGGAGCAGATGCAGGGTGATCCCGGAGGGGATTTTTGATTCCTGCCTGAATCTGGAGGAAGTCTGTCTTCCGCCACATACACAGCAGATTGAGAAGAGAGCTTTTTACCGCTGCAAGGAACTTCACAGCATTGCACTGCCGGATTCTGTCCGGGAGATCGGAGAAGAAGCATTTTATTTCTGCGGAATAGAGGAGCTGACACTTCCTTCGAACCTTCGGGTGATCGGAGACAGTGCCTTTTTCCGCTGCAAGAATTTAAGAACGGTATATGTCCCGGAGAGTGTCAGAGAGATCGGCCGGTGGGCGTTCCACGGCTGCAGCAGACTGGAGCGGATCGAGATCCTGCATGATCCGGATGAGATCGGACCATGGATCATCAACAGAAGCTGCACGATCGTCTGCCAAAAGGGCAGCAAAGTAGACGAATATGCACAGGAATTCGGCTTTACTACAGAATATGCAGAACTTTCAGAGGAACTTGATGGATAGGAACGGAAAGAAATGGAAGGATAATAAGATGTTCTTTGTAAAAAGTAGAACCAGAGTTACAGCAGCAGTCTGTATGGTGCTGTTTCTGTGCAGCTTTCTGTTATCGGGCTGTGGAGGCGGCGCTTCATCAAAAGGCGGAAACTGCACGATCTCGATAGAATGTTCCACGATTCTTGACCATATGGAGGATCTTAAGGAGACCAAGAAGGAATTTGTTCCGCAGGACGGATGGATCCTTAAGGAAACGCAGGTATCATTTAAGGGCGGCGAAACTGTTTTTGATGTTCTGAAGCAGATCTGCGGAGAGCAGGGAATCCATATGGCATCCCGTTATACACCACTGTACAAGAGCTATTATGTTGAGGGAATCAACCAGCTTTATGAGTTTGACTGTGGCAAAAACTCCGGCTGGATGTACAGCGTAAACGGCAAGTATCCGAATTATGGCTGTTCCAGCTACAGGCTTGAGGACGGAGATAAGATTGAATGGAGATACACCTGCAATCTTGGCTCCGATGTAGGAGATCAGTATGCAGAAGATGGAAAGTGACAGTTTTTTCCCGGTACCACCCCCTGCTGAACTTTTTTTTATTTCGGAGTGGTGCTTTTATTTACCATGTTTAATCAGCATCCGGTATTCCTGGGCATATCTTATGCCGGGGCTGTCTTTTATGCCGCGCTGCTGAATGGCTGGCGCAGGACACTCAGGCAGAGTCTGCTTCTGACCTGCCGGGGCTTCTGGTCGTGGCACTTCTGAATCCGATGTTCAACCATTATGGTGTAACAATGCTTTATTATGTTGAGAGCAGCGGAAACTGGATCACACTGGAGGCTCTGGTATACGGCGTTGTGCTTGGTGCCGTCATGTTTGTCGTGATCCAGTGGTTCAGCTGTTACAATCAGTCATGACAACGGACAAATTTGTTTACCTTTTCGGACGGATCATACCGGCACTTTCACTCGTGCTTTCGATGGCACTTCGGTTTGTGCCGCGTTTTTTGAATCAGCTTGGAGTTATCCGGAACGGACAGAAGGCAATGGGGCGAGATGTTTCAGAGGGAAGACTTCTGGACAGGATAAAATATGGCCTCAGATGCTTTCGATCCTTGTGACCTGGTCGCTGGAAAATGCGATCGAGACTTCGGATTCCATGCGAAGCCGTGGCTATGGATTGCGGGGAAGAACGGCGTTTTCCGTCTATCGCTTTACAAAGAGAGACTGTTGCCTTGGAACCCTCATGGCAGGCCTTTTTACTGTGTTTACAGCAGGCTGTGCCAGTGGAGCTGCCTATGCGGTATATGATCCGAGGATCGTACTGGCCGGCTTTACCGTGCAGGGCAGTACAGCACCGGTAAGCGTTACGCCATGGCTTGCCGGAGCAACTTATCTCTGTTTCGGGATTTTCTGTTTCCTTCCGGTGATGCTGGAACTCTACGAGAGTCGGAAACTGAAACAGAGCAGGAAAAAAACAGGAACCGATATCGGAATGACTTACCGTCAGATTTATGAAGAACTGGAACAGGAAGGAAAAATCTTATGAATATAGTAGAGATACATGACTTTTGTTTTGCATACCCGGATTGTTCCAGTAAGGTGCTCGATCAGGTAAATATGGAGATTCAGGAGGGAACCCTGAATGTGATCTGTGGAAGGAGCGGCTGTGGCAAAAGCACTCTGCTCCGTCATTTCAAGAGCGTACTTATGCCTCATGGAGTTTCGAGCGGAACCGTTCTGTTCAAGGGAGAGAAACTTGCAGAAGTCGATCACAGGACGCAGAGTCAGGAGATCGGTTTTGTCATGCAGAATCCGGATAATCAGATCGTAACAGACAAAGTCTGGCATGAACTGGCTTTTGGGCTGGAGAGCCTTGGATATGACAACGAAACAATCCGGCTCCGGGTTGCGGAGATGGCGAGCTATTTTGGAATTCATCAGTGGTTCTACAAGGGTGTGGAGGAACTCTCCGGAGGACAGAAGCAGCTTCTGAACCTGGCGGCGATCATGGCAATGCATCCGTCGCTTCTGATTCTGGATGAGCCGACTTCTCAGCTTGACCCGATCGCGGCATCAGACTTTCTGGAAACGGTCAAAAAGATCAACCGCGACATCGGAACAACTGTGATCATTACAGAACACCGTCTGCAGGATATCATTCCTTATGCGGACAAAGTGTTTGTACTGGATAAGGGAACCGTTTTTCTGGAGGGAAGACCGTCAGAGATCGGTCAGAAACTGCGGGAGCAGAAGCACGGGATGTTTTTGTCCATGCCGGTTCCCATGCAGATCTACGGAGAGACCGACAGCAGTGCGGCCTGTCCCCTGACCGTCAGCGAGGGACGGCAGTGGCTGGCGGAATACTTTCATACAAAAGGAATTTCAAGGGAACTTCAGCAAAAAGCAAACGACCGGTTCCTGGCCGAGAAGACAGCACAGCAGAAAGAACAGCAGCCATCTTCCGGCAGAGAACCGGCAATAGAAATGAAGGATGTCTGGTTCCGGTATGAGAAGGACAGCCCGGACGTTGTGCGGGATCTGTCACTTCAGGTAGGAAAAGGCGAATTTTATGCACTGGTGGGCGGCAACGGAACCGGCAAGAGTACGACATTGTCACTCTTAAGCCGGGTGCGCCAGCCTTACCGTGGCAGGATCCGTCTGGAGGGCCGTGATATCCGTACCTATAAGGACAGAGAATTATACTGTGCTGTCTTGGTGTGATGCCACAGAATCCACAGAGTATTTTTTCTCAAAAAAACAGTACTGGAAGACCTTTATTCCGTCATTGGTGGAAAGAAAGAGAAGCTTTCTCCGGAATATCAGGTTCACATGAAGAAGGAAAAAGCCATCGAGGGAATAGTAAGCCTGACACGGCTTGAAGGGCTTCTGGACCGACATCCCTATGACTTAAGCGGCGGAGAACAGCAGAGACTTGCTCTTGCCAAAGTACTTCTCCTGCGTCCGAGGATCCTCCTGATGGATGAACCACCAAGGGCATGGACGCAGAATATAAGGAAGAAATCGGCAGAATTCTGAATAAACTGAAACAGCATGGACTGACGATCTTTATGATTTCCCATGATGTGGAATTTGTCGCAGAGTATGCAGACCGCGTGGGTCTGTTCTTTGAGGGAAATGTTGTGACAAGCCAGAATACAAGGGAATTTTTTGCAGGAAATAACTTCTATACAACAGCGGCAAACCGTATGGCAAGGCAGCTCTTTCCGGATGCTGTCACCGGAAAGGATGTGATCACATGCTTACGGAACAGCAATTAGATACATTTATGGAAGAATTCTGGGAGGACCGGCATCCGGAGCATGCAGCAGATACGAAGGAAGAGCAGCCAGAGGAACCAGAAGAATACAGACTTCCCACAGACGGACTGATCATCCGGCAGATGACGAAGGAAGGCAGAGTCAGCAGGCGGACATGGTTTGCGCTGGGTGTGATGCTCCTGGTCGTACCGTTACTTCTGTATCTGTCAGTCAGGGTTTTCCACGGACGAAAATATCTGGTCTGCAGTCTGATCGTGATCGTTGCGGCGATGCTTCCCTTTTTTATGATGTTTGAGGGAAGAAAGCCGAAGGCGCGTGAGATCATGGTGATCGCAGTCCTGGCGGCGATCGGAGTGGCAGGAAGAGCGGCATTTTTTATGGTGCCGAGTTTCAAACCGGTTGCGGCGATCGTGATTTTGAGCGGTATTTCCTTTGGAGGGGAAGCAGGTTTTCTGGTCGGGTGTCTGATCATGATGCTTTCCAACATGTTCATGGGACAGGGACCGTGGACTCCGTGGCAGATGTTTGCATTTGGCATGATCGGTTTTCTTGCGGGAATCCTTTTTCAGAAAGGAATTCTCAAAGCACGGAAGCGGGATCTCTGTATTTATGGATTTTTGAGCGTGTTTCTGATTTATGGTGGAATCATGAATCCGGCAAGTGCGTTGATGTCATATGGACAGGTTACCTGGCAAGTCTTCTGGCTTTTTATATTTCAGGAGCACCGGTCGATCTGGTACATGCCATCTCAACAGTGATTTTTCTGTGGTTCTTAAGCCGTCCGATGCTTGAGAAACTGGAACGCATCAAGAAAAAATACGGGCTGGTCGAGCCCTGAAAAGAGGCAGAAAGTGATCAATATCAGTCATCTGCTTCCGGATGAGGAAATGAAAGAACTGATCCGGGAAACAGGAATGGGAGTGGAGAGCATTGATTTTTCCATCTCCGACAATCTGGATCATCTGGAAGAGACGATACAGACATACAGGAAAAAATTAAATACATTTGGGAATCCGCCGCTGACACTTCACGGGCCTTTCCTGGATCTGAACCCGGCTGCGTTTGACAGCCTGATCCGTGAAGTAACGATGACCCGGTTTGCACAGTGCTATCAGGCGGGGAAGGAACTTGGAGCCAGAAAGATCATTTACCATTCCGGAATGATCCCCTGCGTTTATTTCAGGGAAGGATGGGCAGATCAGGTAAGCCGGTTTTTCTGCGAGTTTCTGGAACACAGAGAAGGACTGGAAATCGTGATGGAGAACGTTCTGGACGAGGACTGGGAACTTCTTCTGGATGTATACAGGAAAGTAGATCATCCGGACTTCCATCTGTGTCTGGATATCGGGCATGCGCACTGTTATTCAGAAATTCCGGTTCTCACCTGGGCAGAAGAACTTGCACCTTACGTCACGCATGTTCATGTCCATGATAACTGCGGTGACCGGGATGCACATCTGGGGCTTGGAAAGGGTACCATTCCCTGGCAGAAACTACAGAACCTGCTTCCACTTACCAAAGAGAGAAGCTGGACGATCGAATGTTCACGCAGAGAGGATGTTCTTCTCTGCTGGCACAGAATACGAGAGGGCAGAGTATGAACAGATTAAAACAAAGAGGACTTACATTTCTGGTACTGCTGACAACAGCAGGAATGATGACAGGATGCGGCGGCAGCAGTACACCGGATCTGGAGAAGGCACTTGCAAAAACCGCAGAATATGAACAGAAGACAGTGACGTCTCCCGCATCAGATTCCCTGGGCGGTGAGTGGACAGTGATCGCACTGGCGCGTTCCGGTGAAAAGGCAGAGGACAATTACTTCGAGAAATACCGTGCAAATCTGGAAAAGAAACTGAAAGAGCAGGACGGTATCTTAAGCGAAAACAAATATACAGAATATTCCCGTGCAGTACTGGCACTTTGTGCGATCGGGGAAGATCCGTCAGAGATCGGCGGCTATGATATCCAGAAGCCGCTGGAAGATTATGAGACCGTTGTCTCTCAGGGACTGAACGGAGCTGTTTTTGCCCTCCTTGCCCTGAATGCACAGGATCCGCAGGCGAATAAAGACGGTGAGGTTCAGAAGAAATATCTCGACTATATTCTGGAACAGGAAAAATCCGATGGCGGTTTTTCTCTGGATGACAATGCCACAGAGGGAGATGTGGATCTGACGGCCATGACGCTGCAGTGTCTGGAACCGTATCAGGAAGAGGAAAATGTAAAAGACACCATAGACAGGGGCGTAGAGTTCCTGGCAGATGCACAGGATGCAGACGGAGGTTATACCGCCTATGGAGACAAGAGCTCCGAGTCCGTTTCCCAGACGATCATTGCCCTGAGTACCTATGGCATTGACTGCAATGAAGATGAGCGTTTCCAGAAAGACGGAAAGGGACTCTACGATACCCTTATGACCTATTACCAGAAAGACGGAAGCTTCTCCCACACAGAGGACGGAGACAGCGATCCGATGGCGACAGACCAGGCATTCTGTGCGATGGTGGCATATGAGCGCTGCCAGAACAAAGAAAACAGTTTCTACAACATGACAGATCACAGATAAACGGAGGAAAAGACATTGCCGGAAAAAATAACACAGCTCCAGAAGGAACTCGAGACGATCATCAAAGGAAAAAAAGCAGTTACAGACAAGATCATCATGGCAGTGCTGGCCAGAGGCCACATTCTTCTGGAAGACGTGCCGGGTGTCGGAAAGACAACGACAGCGCTTGCCCTGAGCCGCCTGATGGGAATGGAATTTAACCGTATCCAGTTTACACCGGATGTTGTTCCGTCTGATGTCACCGGATTTACCATGTATGAGAAACAGACCGGCCAGTTCATGTACCGTCCGGGTGCGGTAATGTGCAACCTCCTTCTTGCAGATGAGATCAACCGTACTTCCAGCAAGACACAGGCTGCACTTCTGGAAGTAATGGAAGAGGGAAGAGTGACCGTGGACGGAGAGACCCATGAAGTGCCGCAGCCGTTTGTGGTTCTTGCGACAGAGAACCCGGTTGGTTCTTCCGGTACTCAGATGTTACCGGAATCCCAGCTTGACCGTTTTATGGTCAGTCTCAGCATGGGATACCCGGATCACCAGAGCCTGGTAGAGCTTCTCCGCGACCGTCAGAAAGTCAATCCGCTGGAACTTGCGCGGACTGTCATCACCAGAGAGGAAGTCCTGAAACTTCAGAGCGAAGTGCAGGATGTGTATGTGGCAGACGAAGTCCTGGATTATATAGCAAAACTCGCGGAAGCGACCCGAGAACATGAAATGATCGTCCTCGCTTAAGCCTCGTGGAACACTGGCAACTGTGCCGCATGGCAAAAGCAGCAGCCTACATGAGCGCAAGAGACTATGT
>ENA-OQCX01000311-OQCX01000311.1-human-gut-metagenome-genome-assembly--contig:-NODE-311-length-25437-cov-7.107388_pt1 | contig 25437 bp, 33 predicted proteins | sample MGYA00242762_ERZ504587 | MGnify/ENA primary metagenome ERZ504587 (study PRJEB26092, sample SAMD00036337) | human gut metagenome | host: Homo sapiens | study: EMG produced TPA metagenomics assembly of... | reverse complement strand
AACCTCAGAAGCAGCACCCACATAAAGAACAGCTACACCGCCAGACAACTTGGCCAGACGTTCCTGCAGTTTTTCCTTATCATAATCAGACTTCGTAGCAACAATTCTGAGCTTGATTTGTTCGCAACGTTCCTTGATGTTTCTCTTTGTCACCGGCACCGTTTACGATGGTCGTGTTATCCTTGGAAACAGTTACCTTGTCGGCAGTACCCAGCATTTCGATAGTAGCTTGTTCCAGCTTCAGACCTTTTTCCTCGCTGATGACAACACCACCGGTCAGCACTGCAATATCCTCCAACATTTCCTTGCGACGGTCACCGAAGCCCGGAGCCTTCACTGCACAAATCTTCAACTGAGAACGCAGACGGTTTACAACCAAAGTTGTCAGCGCTTCGCTATCCACATCTTCTGCAATAACCAGCAAAGGACGACCGGTCTGTACTGCCGGTTCGAGGATAGGCAGGAAATCTTTCAGGTTGGAAATCTTCTTATCATAAATCAGGATGTACGGTTTTTCCATTTCGCACTCCATCTTCTCCGTATTGGTAACGAAGTAAGCAGAGAGGTAACCACGGTCGAACTGCATACCTTCAACCACACCGATAGTAGTATCAGTACCCTTTGCCTCTTCGATAGTGATAACACCGTCTTTGGAAACTTTGCGCATAGCGTCTGCAATCAGCTTGCCGATAACGGGGTCGTTGTTGGCAGAAACGGAAGCAACTTGCTCAATCTTGTCATAGTTGTCACCCACTGTTTCCGCCTGGCCTTTGATAGAATCAACCACTTTGGCAACAGCCTTGTCGATACCGCGTTTGATATCCATCGGGCTAGCACCGGCAGTCACGTTCTTCAGACCTTCGGCTACGATAGCCTGAGCCAAAACAGTAGCAGTTGTAGTACCGTCACCTGCATCGTCGCCGGTCTTGGAAGCAACTTCCTTTACCAGTTGTGCGCCAGTATTCTGATATGCGTCTGCCAACTCTACTTCTTTAGCTACCGTTACACCATCTTTCGTGATGTGGGGAGCACCGAATTTCTTTTCGATGATAACGTTACGACCTTTAGGGCCGAGGGTTACTTTTACTGCATTTGCCAGTGTGTCGATACCTTTCTTCAATTGGTCGCGGGCATCGATATTGAATAATATTTCTTTTGCCATAACTATATTTACATTTTAACGATTTACAATTTACAAATTAACCTAAAACAGCGAGCACATCGCTTTGACGCATGATGAGGTACTTGGTTCCTTCAACTTCCAGTTCAGTACCGGCATACTTGCCATACAGCACTGTGTCACCAACCTTCAACACCATTTCTTCGTCTTTTGTTCCGTTGCCTACTGCAATAACTTCACCTTTCAAAGGTTTCTCTTTCGCTGTATCAGGAATAATGATACCGCCAATTGTCTTTTCTTCTGCAGGTGCAGGGAGTATCAGCACTCTGTCTGCTAATGGTTTAATGTTCATAATCTTTTTGTTTTATATGTTATACATTTGTTATAATGGTAATTTTGCTTTAAACAAGCGATAAACAACTTACGAAAACCGTGCCAAACGAACAAGCTGATTGTTTGGCAGACAAAGGCTGACAAAATGGCAAAGTATACAACAATATTTGCTATCTTTGCAGCCTCAAAAATGATTTGACTTATGAACGCAATATGGATAGTCCTCCCCATTCTTACCTTATTGATGTTTGAACTGGGACTGACATTACAAACCGAAGACTTTAAACTGTTCCGCAAACGCCCCCGCCCCATTATTGCCGGGCTGGCAGGCCAAATCATCCTACTGCCGATGCTGGCATTTGCTTTAGGACATGTCTTCCAGCTCGAACCTCTGTTCTTTATCGGCATCATACTCATAGCCTGCTCGCCAGGCGCAGCTCATCCAACATCTTCTCCATGATAGCCAAAGGAGACGTAGCATTGTCCGTGTCACTGACGGCATGCAGCAGCATTATTACGCTGTTCACTATCCCCGTGATTATGGAATTCGCCACACACTTTGTAGACAGCAATCTGGACATAGATATCCATCTCCCCGTAGGCAGCCTTATCATGCAGAACCTGGTTCTGATGCTTCTTCCATTGTAGCCGGCATATTCACGAAGCGCTACCGTCCGCAAATGGCAGAAAGGATTCATAAGATATTGTCCAAGACAGCCTTTCCCGCACTTATCCTGCTGGCAACCATCTTCTTCATACAGCACCATGCTACCATCACCGGCCAATTCGGCAAACTGGGCTCTGCATCTCCATTCTTATCCTGCTGGCTATGGGAGGCGGCGTAGTGCTATCGAAGTCCATGCGCCTCAACCGGAAAGAACAACGTACACTCATTATAGAAATCGGTATGCAGAATGCCGCACAAGCAATTGCTGTTGCCAGTAGTCCGTTTGTATTCAACAATGACATTATTGCAATACCTGCCATTATCTACGCACTGGTAATGAATGTTATTCCGCTGATTTATGTGGGAGTGGTGAAGCGGCAAAGATAATCTTCCAACCGGTATCTCCCCTTCTTCTGTGTCGCTTTTCCATACTGTATCACTTTCCGGGGGCAAAAATGCAAACAAGCCATACAATGAATGCACTGCTTTCCCCACACCGGATGCCCATCCACCAACCGGATATTACCTACCGGACAAGATTTGCCGCATATTCCGCAAGAGATACAGCCTTCATCTACATGGAAACTCCTTGTACCAATGACAAAACGGACAAACAAAGGATTCACGACATACGTTTTCAGCCAGGCAGCACTGCCCTCATGCACATTCCAGACCCTCTTCCGTGCAATGACATCTTCGGCAATCGAAGCGACAGCATGCCGTGCGTTCTCTATCTTCTTACGGCAAAGCGCCCCATCGTCCAAATTGAACATCGGTACGTAGGTATTGGGCATTGCAACAGACCAGGCAGCATCCAACGGAAAATGTTCCGCCAGGCGGTTCATTCCCTTTCCCATATCGTCCCCGCATGTACACACGGCATAACGGTAACAGCAGTCCGGCAACCGGAGCTGCGACAAAAAATCAATCAAGACACGGGGTGCATACCATGAGTGTACCGGAAAAACAATACCTAGTCTGTCAGCTGTCGACAGCCTGCGGGTATCGAGCCTTGCTTAAGGCAATCAACAATGCTGACGGCAGTATCATGCATAGCCTCTGCAAGCAATTCTGCAATCCAGCGTGAGTTTCCGGTTGCGGTAAAATAAAGTATCATCGGCAATATGTTTTGCGACAAAGGTAGTGATTTGACTTGAATTCCTTCTATTCCAGCAGCTCTTCTATGGAATAATTTTCCCAGAACGCTTTTGTAGAATGTACCAATGAACTGCCCATATAGAGCAGGAACAATGCCGCTATGACAATCATCAGGAAACTGACGAGGGCATTGTGTTTTTCTTGCTTAAGCTCAACAGAAACCATAAGAACCTCCTTTTTTGTCAGTACAAAGATAAATGCAGGATGTTTCATTTCTCCTACGCCACTATTACAAATACCTATATTTGTGCCATAAATATACAAAAAAGGAGCAACTTTGTGCTCCTTTTTAAATGTATTTCAGTTTTTATTATTTCAGTTCGCTAACCAGCTCTTGGGGAGTGACCATTTTCTGCTCTCCGGTCTCCATGTTTTTCAATGTTACCTTACCTTCATTCATTTCATTCTCACCCACCAGGGCCACAAACGGGATGCCTTTGGAGTTCGCATACCCCATCTGTTTCTTCATCTTGCTTGCATCGGGGAAAATCTCGGCACGGATGCCTGCCGCACGCACTTCAGTCAATACATTCATTGAGAATGCGGCCTCTTTCTCACCAAAGTTGATAAACAGTAACTGAGTACCGTTCACCGCTTCTTTCGGATAAAGGTCAAGCTGGTTCAGCACATCAAAGATACGGTCTGCACCGAACGAGATACCGACACCACTGACACCGGACATACCGAATACACCCGTCAAGTTGTCATAGCGTCCTCCACCAGTAATACTGCCGATTTGCACATCCAGCGCCTTTACTTCGAAGATGGCACCGGTATAGTAATTCAAGCCACGGGCCAATGTCAAATCCAGCTCGATTTCGTTCTTCAAGCCAAGGTTCTTTAAGGTGGAAAGGATAAATTCACTTTCCTCCACGCCCTTCAGTCCGGTCTCGCTGACAGCAAGAACTTCCTTCAGAGTTGCAAGTTTCTCTTCATTACTTCCGCTCAACAAAATGATAGGTTGCAGTTTGGCGATAGCCTCGTCACTGATGCCTTTCTCTTTCAACTCGGCATTGACATTGTCCAGACCTATCTTATCCAACTTATCAATGGCCACAGTAATATCAACAATCTTGTCAGACTCACCGATGATTTCGGCAATGCCACTCAATACCTTACGGTTGTTAATCTTGATACAAACACGGATGCCGAAGCGGGTAAATACCGTATCGACAATTTGCATCAGCTCCACCTCATTCAGCAAGGAATCACTGCCTACCACATCGGCATCGCACTGATAGAACTCACGATAGCGTCCTTTTTGCGGACGGTCGGCGCGCCACACGGGCTGTATCTGATAACGTTTGAAAGGAAAAGTTATTTCATCGCGGTGCATCACCACGTAGCGGGCAAAAGGTACTGTGAGGTCATAGCGCAAACCTTTCTCGCAAAACTTGCAGGCAAGTCTCGGAGCATTACGGCTCAACAGTTCTTCATCTGTCAGTCCGGAAAAGTAATCACCGGAGTTCTGTATCTTGAACAAAAGCTTGTCGCCTTCCTCACCATACTTCCCCATCAAGGTAGAAAGCATTTCCATCGAGGGCGTTTCTATCTGCTGAAAACCATAGAGATGATACACCTCACGAATCGTATTGAATATATAGTTACGCTTCGCCATTTCTACGGGCGAGAAGTCACGGGTTCCTTTCGGAATACTGGGTTTTGCTGCCATAATCAGTTCAATTACTTTAAAAATCGGGCGACAAAGTTACAGTATTTTATTGATTAAGAAAAGAGAATGTTTACCTTTGTATCATTACCGTCGCATAAAAACGACCAAAACAAACTTTAAACTTACACATTTATGAAAGAGAGACTGATTTTATTCTGCATGTTGTTGCTATGTGGCATCGGTGTTAGCCGGGCACAATCCGACAACGCCAAAGACTTCGAGCAAAAAGAAGAAGCCATCGCACAAAAGCTGCAACAAGCCGTTAACGAGAAAAACTATAAAGAAGCCGAAAAGAACGGTAAGGCTTTGATAACTCTGTTCAAAGAACAAGACGAGAACACTCAGAAAAAGTATAGCTGGATTATACAGTCCTATTACTACAATTTAGCCTGCTTCCAATCCTTGTTAAAGAAAAAAGGTGAAGCCATCAAAAATTTAGAACTGGCCTACGACAATGGATTTCAAGATTACAACCACATGATGAATGATACCGACTTAGACAACCTGCGCAGCGATAAACGCTTCAAGGCAGTGCTTGCCAAAGTGAAGAAAGTGGGTGACTACCTCGACATACTTCAAAAAGCACCGGGATACACCCACAATGAGCGCCCTGATACACTCCCCCGCTTCGAATACATCAATCCCAACAACAAGTATTTAGTAGAGGTACGCCAATACTTCAAGTTGGACAGTGTGGCAGGCGCAAGCGACGAATTATCAAAAATAAAGAACATACTGACTTATATACACAATACCATAAAACATGACGGAAACCATGAAAGTCCGGCAGGCAGCAACATCATCAAATGGGCAGAAGCTTGCAAAGGCGGTGCGCGAGGTCTGCATTGCGGAGGTCTTGCCCATGTACTGAAGGATTGTTATCTGTCCATGGGATTTAAGGCACGCCACATCAGCGGATTACCCCAAAAATACATCGGCGAATGCCATTCCATTAACGTAGTTTATTCCAATACCTTGGATAAATGGATATGGGTAGACCCCACCAACAATGCCTGGGTGATGGATGAAAACGGCATCATGCTAAGCGTACAAGAAGTGCGCGAACGCCTGCGAGACGGTCGTCCGGTGACCCTAAATGAAGAAGCCAACTGGAACAACCAACAGAAGATTACCAAAGAATATTATTTAGACAGCTATATGGCCAAGAATCTCTATAGCATAAAAGCAGACGATGTACTGCTTTGCCCCTCAGACCCTAATGCGGAAAACTTCTTCCAAGCCAAGTACGTGGTCAATGACGATGCCTGGTTCTGGCAGTCGCCCTATCAGGAATAAAAAAAACAGATGATGTATCCGGCAGAAACACATCATCTGTTTTTTATGTCTGCATCATGCGTTTAATCTCTGCGTCCCAGGAATATCATGATATAATAAATCAGCGTAGCAAGCGAACCGAGAGCAGCCACTACATAAGTATAGGCAGCCGAGCGGAGTGCATCTTCCGCTTGCGCATGATTATATGAATTCGTAATGCCGGAATTGCTAAGCCATACCAGCGCACGCTTACTTGCATTGATTTCCACCGGCAAGGTGATGAAGCTGAATAAAGTTGTCAATGCAAACAGTATAATGCCCGCCAGCAACAGTTGCGGAAAGGAGTTCAGCAGCAAGATACCTGCCAGCAGCAACCACGTCATCCACTGTGAGGCAAAAGAGACTACCGGCACCAGTTTGCTGCGCATTGTCAACGGAGCGTATGCGCGTGCATGCTGCACGGCGTGACCACATTCGTGGGCTGCAACGGCAGCAGCCATGATGCTGTTACTGCTATAAACACTCTCACTCAGGTTTACTGTCTTATTGGCAGGATTATAATGGTCGGTCAGATGTCCGGGAGTATGCGTCACGGTCACATCGTAAATGCCATTGTCGTGCAGCATCTTCAAAGCAACGTCCGCTCCCGTCATTCCGTTGCCGGTAGGGATTTTAGAGTACTTCTTGAACTTGTTCTGAAGATTCATCTGTACCAGCCAGCTAACGGCGGCAATACCGATAAAAATAATCCATATCATTCCTGTTCCCATAATTTTCTTTCTTTAAATTGTGAATAAATCAGTCGTTTCTTATTGTATAACAAATAGTCTGCCAAAAATAAAAGGAAACGGTGAGCAATGCCAGCGTTTCCTTTATCTTTTAGGAAGAATTAAAGATTTCTGATTTATAATTTATTTTTCAATCTCCACCTCTATCACTTTATCAATATCCGTCGGAACCTCCGGCAAGTAGAGCATCACCCTCCTTCACACTTACGGAACTTCACTGGAAGACGGTCGGCATACCCCACTGCCTTCCTCACTTTCTTGCCTTCCAACGGCAGGAAGAGAGCCTTATCCTGCAATTCGAGAATATGCACGTATAATTTATTTTCTCTTTGTGTAGTGACTCCCCAAGGATGCGGAGCAATGCAGCCGCCACGGGTTCCGTAGATGGTTTCACCGTATACCTTCATCCATTCCCCTACTTCTGCCAGACGCTCCAATGCAACAGCAGGCAGCTCACCGTCCGGCTGAGGACCGATATTCATCAGCAGATTGGCATCTTTACCCGCAGCCTTCACCAGGTAATGTATCAGCGTTTTGGTGGATTTATAATCCTGGTCCGTAATCTTATATCCCCACATTCCATTCATCGTCTCGCAGGTTTCAAGGGGCAAGGCGCTGATATCCTGCCCGGAAAGACCGGCACGGTTCTCTCCCGGCAGGTCGCGCTCGAATATCTGGATGTCCTCGCCGGCAAACGGTGCTTGATGATGGTTGTTCCCAACCAAGCAAGCCGGTTGCAGGCGGTGTATCATGGCATATTGCCGGGCAGTTGCCAGTCAAAATCCGGATTCTGGTCCTGGTCCCACCAGCCATCAAACCAAATGGCACCTATTTTTCCATAATTGGTGAGCAACTCGGTCAGCTGGTTGTTCATGAATTTATAGTAGCTGTTCCAGTCGCCCTTCGGATTCGGTCGTCCCGTTCCACGTCCGGTGCGTCCCCACGGAGCATCCTCGCGATACCAGTCGATGTGCGAATAGTAGAGATGCAGACGAATACCTTGCTTGTGGCACTCGTCTGCCAATCTTTCAGAATATCCCGCTTAAAAGGGGTAGCATCCACAATATTGTAATCGGAAAAGCGTGTGTGGAACATAGAAAAGCCATCGTGATGCCGGGATGTAAAGCAGATATACTTTGCCCCGGACGCCTTAATGGCTGACACCCATCTGGCAGCATCGAATTTGGCAGGATAGAAACCTCCCGCCAGTTTGGCATACTCCTTATAATTAAGGTTCTTGTTCGTCATGGTCCATTCTCCGGTAGCCAGCATACTGTATATCCCCCAATGCAGGAAGATACCGAAGCGATTGTCCCGAAACTCCTGACGGGATTTCAGGTTCTCCTCCGTCGGCTGGTAAGTCTGCGACTGTGCGGAGCACACAAGAAGAAACAACAGTAAAAAAGACAAAAGACGTGTTTTCATGGCAATAAATAAAAAAGGCACGGATTATCCGGACACCCACGGTTCTTCAGATGAAGCCGCGAAATCCGTGTAATCCGTGTCTAAGGTTATCTGTTTGTTTTATTATTCCTCTGTATACCGTTCGATGGTCTGCTCACGGTCCGGTCCCAGAGAAACAATCTTGATGGGCACACCAAGCTGTTCTTCCAGGAATGACAAATATGCATTGAATTCTTCCGGGAACTCATCTTCACTCTGCATCTTGGTCATATCCGTCTGCCAACCGGGTAGCTCTACATAAACCGGTTCAACAGTCTCATTGATATCGAACGGGAAGTAATCAATCTCTTCCTCATCCATCTTGTAAGCTACACAAGCCTTAATGGTTTCAAAAGAATCGAGCACATCGCTCTTCATCATAATCAGTTTGGTAACCCCGTCTACCATAATGGCATATTTCAATGCCACCAGGTCAATCCAGCCACAACGGCGCTTACGTCCTGTCACAGAACCGAACTCATGACCCAGTGTGCAAATCTGGTCACCGGTCTTGTCGAATAATTCCGTCGGGAACGGACCGGCACCTACGCGCGTACAATAGGCTTTGAAAATCCCATATACCTCACCAATCTTGTTGGGAGCAATACCCAGACCGGTACAAGCACCTGCACAAACCGTATTGGAAGACGTTACAAACGGATAAGAACCGAAATCAATGTCCAGCATTGTCCCCTGCGCACCTTCGCACAATACAGACTTGCCGGCAGCCAGCAGATTGTTCATCTCGTGTTCGCTATCCACCAACTGGAATTGTTTCAAGTATTCGATACCTTCGAACCATGCCTTCTCCATTTCGGTAATGTCATACTCATAGTTCAAGCCTTTCAAGATTTGTTCATGACGGGCCTTGGCCGCTGCATACTTCTTGTCAAAGTCATGCAGAATGTCGCCTACACGCACACCGTTACGGCTGATTTTATCCGTGTAAGTCGGTCCGATGCCTTTTCCGGTCGTTCCTACCTTTGCATCGCCTTTGGCTGCTTCGTATGCAGCATCCAGTATGCGGTGAGTCGGCAGAATGAGGTGTGCTTTCTTGGAAATGTGCAAGCGTTCCTTCAAGTTATGGCCGGACGCTTCCAATGATTCGGCTTCCGCTTTGAAGAGAGCCGGGTCAAGCACCACTCCGTTACCGATGATATTCACCTTGTCTCCCTGGAATATTCCAGACGGAATGGAACGGAGCACATACTTCTGCCCTTCAAACTCGAGTGTATGTCCGGCATTCGGTCCACCCTGGAAACGAGCTACGACATCGTATCTCGGAGTTAACACATCAACGACTTTGCCTTTGCCTTCGTCGCCCCATTGTAATCCTAATAATACGTCTACTTTCATTTTTCTTTTTTATGGTTATTATTCTTTTTCTTCCGTTTATTGGCCCGGTCACACTTGCTGCACAACCCATACATATATAAGGAATAGTGCGTAAGATTAAAACGGCTCAGTTTGGTATTCTCAATGGCATGTTGCAACTCCTCGTTCTGAAACTCGGTCACCTTTCCGCACTGGGTGCATATCTGGTGATGGTGCGTATCGCGATTATAAGATTTTTCGTATTGGGAAGAGTTGCCGAACTGATGCTTGATGACCAGACGAGCATTTATAAGCAAAATGATGGTATTGTAAAGCGTTGCACGGCTGACGCGGAAGTTCTCCTGGTCGGCCATCAGTGAATAGAGCGTGTCGATATCAAAATGACCGTCTATGGAGTAAATGGTGTCAAGTATAGCATAACGTTCGGGAGTCTTCCGATGCCCGTTCGCATTCAGATATTCAGTGAATATCTGCCTAACTGTATCTTTCACATTCTGACTTTCCATTTGACGGCGCAGTTTTACAGCCAACAAAGTTAATCCTTTTTTGTGGAAAGCAAACGAGAAAGAGATAAAAATTGCGATAAGGGAAATATTCCCTTACCGCATCAGTCTCTATAACCATAGAACTAATCTAACAAACCTCCTCTTTTACAAGATTGTATAGTAATTGTTCTACATCAGAAGAAGAATTGTCCATACCCTCCACTCTGCGGCAAACTTGAAAAGAATTTTCCTCATTTTGCTGCATAAAGCGGCGGATAGCAGTCATGGCTGCATTGCGTACATGATAGGAGCCCGACAAAAAAGCCGTTATTGCCTGGTCGAGGAACTCATTTTCAACCCGTTCGTTCATATCCCTTTCTTCATCAATAGACGGGCTATGGTGAGGAAGCCGCAAACCTGCGTGTATTCGTCCTCGCTTGCAATCCAATGGAAGGACTTGGCAGGCGCATAAGGAAGATGTTGGAATAAATTCATGCAGGTAAGTTCTGCAATCTCGATATTACGGATATCTTCCACCCAGATATCGGCTATCTCGGGCAGGAAACTCTCTACCGGCTGTAAAAGTCCCGCCAATATTTTGCACTCTCTGATATCTTCTTTCCACAAAGCCTGAGCCAGAGAGTGGTCCTTCTCGTAACCGGCAGCAATACCCTTGATACGGGGCAACTCCACGCCAAAGTTCAGCTTATATACCAGCCCTTTCTCACGCATACTTTGGGACACAGCCCCGTTCATTGAGAGACGGAGCTGTGTCTTTATATCTTTCAGCCGCTGATGCAGCTGCTCTTTAGTATCTATCATAGTTCATCATTTATTGACAGAAGACAATGTAGAATAGTCTTTGCTATAACGCAACATCTGTTCCGCATAACCTTCATCATAAGTCACTGTCACATCTGTTATAGTACCGTCGGCATCCGTCACCACTTCATACTTGGGATTGACGAACCCCTTATACGGCGCAAGATTCAGCTTCTTGTAGCGTTCCAGCACTTCGGCATGCAAAGCGGGATCGACTTTCACGGCATAGGCTTCCACCAAATCATGGGCACCGGCATAGTCACCGGTGGATTGATACGCTGTATCTCGGCAAGCAACCGGCCAAACAAGTCACGCACTTTCTCATAATCGTTTATCACGACGTACGTCTTCCCATCCTTCTTTACCAATTCCACAACCTTCTCCGCCGCACCTTTCTCGTACACCCAGCGGGCTATGAGCTGACGGTTGCGCATATGGGCTTCTTCTACATTGTTACCCGGCTCGATACGTACAAGCTGTGTCATCAAACCATTCATCAGATAGGTGTAGTATTGAGCCTTATAAGCATCCGCACTTGGAGTAAGCCCCAGTTCCACCAGCTTCGGGTCGGCCACGTAGTAGAGTCCGAACAAGTCGCGCGCGCTTCTTCGATAGTAGAACCATATGCCTTCAACGCATCCGGGTCCACACCCGGGAGCAATTTACCGGAACCATGTCCCAAACATTCATGCAGGTCAGTATGCAGTTCATCTGTCACATCTGCGTACTTATCAATCAGTTGAAGCTCTGCATCACTGTACACAAACTCCTCATTGAACCCGTTGCCATGAGCTGCCTTATTATAAGCATCTGTAATGTTACCGATTGTAACGGATTTCGAACCATGATGGCTACGTATCCAGTTGGCATTGGGCAGGTTGATGCCGATAGCAGTTGCAGGATACAAGTCACCGGCCAGAATAGCCGCCGTGATTACCTTGGCAGACACCCCTTTCACTTTCTCCTTCTTGAATTGTCCGTCTACCGGCGAATGGTCCTCAAACCACTGTGCATTGCCGCTTATCAACTCTGTACGCTGGGTAGCTTCCAAATCTTTAAAATTCACCAGAGATTCCCAGCTTGCCTTCATGCCGAGCGGGTCACCATAACTTTCGGTAAAACCGTTCACAAAGTCAATGCGTGAGTTCAAATCCTTCACCCACAAAATGGCATATTCATCGAATGTCTTCAAATCGCCGGTTTCATAGAATTCCATCAGTTTGGCTATCACCGCCTTCTGCTCGGGAGTCTCGGCAACTCCTTCCGCCTTCTTCAGCCAGTAGACAATCTTTTCAAGTGCCTGTCCATACAAGCCCCCCACTTTCCATACTTTCTCCTGAATCTTGCCATCCTCTTTCACCAAACGGCTATTCAAACCATAGGAAACGGGAGTTTCATCCTGCGGATTCTTCAAGGCATTATAGAAATCTTCGGCCTCCTGCTGCGTCACGCCATCGTAATAATTGCATGCGGAAGTCAAAACCAAATCTTCACCGGCAGCTTGGTTCACCCGTTTGGGCATCACCGTGGGGTCGAAAATAACGGGGAACACTTCCTCGCACAGTTGTTCCACAGTCTGTCCTTCGGCAAGCGGCAACGTAGCTGCATCCACACTCTGTACAGCCTGCCTGAAGAATTCGGGAGTAAATCCCGGAACGAACTTTTCGCTACCATAGTGATGATGAATGCCGTTAGAGAACCATACCCGCTTGAGGTACACTTCCATAGCCTTGAAATCAGGAGTATTCTTATCTCCCTTATAGCCGGTATAGACAGCTTCCAGCATCCGGCGAATCGTCAGGTTATACTTGCCATTCTGGTCGAAAAGAATGTCTCTGCCCTGCAAAGCCGCTTCCGTCAAATAATAAACCAATTCTTTTTGTTTGAGGGACAAATCCTCAAAACCTGGTACGCGGTAACGTAAAATCTGTAAATCTGCAAATTGTTCCACTGTATAGTCAATTTTTTCTGCCTCAGCAGTTGTTTTCGGATTTCCGCCACAAGCCGTCAATAGAGAAAGGGCAGTCACCATAGAAATTAGTTGTTTCTTCATGTGTCGGGAGTATATAGATTGGTATTAAAAAAGAAGAAAAGGAAGTATCCCGAAACAACTGTTCCGGAATATTTCCTTTTTATTCATTCAGTCATACAGAATTATTTCTTCTTAGCTTCTTTTTCTGCGTGTCTTTTACGATATCCATTAGGAGTCTCACCTACATTTTTATAGAAAGCAGCATAAAAAGACTGACGGTTTGCAAAGCCGACCATCGTACTGATCTCCTCTACATTCTTGTCAGCATATCTTTTGTCTGTCAACAAATGCTGCGCTTCTTTTACTCTATATTCATTCAGCAGGCAAGAATAGTTCATGCCGAAGCGTGAATTCACCACTGCAGACAAATAGCGAGTATTGGTCTGCAATTCTTTCGCCAAATCCTTAGCGGAATAATCAGCATCTCTGTACTTCTTTTGTACAACAACGATATTCAATATCTTGTCATACAACTCATCTGCCAATTCCGGCCTTATCAAAGAACGGTAGGCAGCATCCTTTTCTTTCTTTTCGCGCAGGTTGTAAGGACGTTTCTTCGTTCCTTTTTCCTGGGCATTGTTTTCTAAATCACTCATTGAATTAACTGGTTAGGGTTGTTTAAAATCGGAAAAGCCAAAGGGTTAGCCCCTTAGACTTTACAAAAGTCAGACATTTTTTTTTAATACACAACTTTTCCCGTATATATTTTTGATAAATAAACAACGAAAAAGGTTGAAAAGTAGGTCAATTCAGCCATTAATAAGAAACTTTAACCTTTTGCAGAAACTCATATGATACAAAATCTTGATGACTTTCCATTTGTAGTATATGCAATAATTAGTGTACCTTTGCCGGAAGAAATCCATACTGCCAGATTATGCTACAAACGCTCAAGACATATTTCGGTTACGACAGTTTCCGCCCCTTACAAGAAGACATCATACGCCATCTGATGGACCGTAAAGACGCATTGGTACTGATGCCTACGGGAGGTGGAAAATCCATCTGCTACCAACTTCCCGCCCTATTGAGTGAAGGCACGGCGGTAGTGGTTTCTCCGCTCATTTCCTTGATGAAGGACCAAGTGGAAACGCTCTGTGCAAACGGTATCGCGGCCGGTGCACTGAACAGCAATAATGATGAAACAGAGAATGCTTCCCTACGACGTGCATGCATGGAAGGCAAGCTGAAACTGCTATATATTTCTCCTGAAAAATTATTGGCGGAAGCCAACTATCTGTTAAGGGATATGCATATTTCCCTTTTCGCCATTGATGAAGCTCACTGCATCTCACAATGGGGACACGATTTCCGTCCGGAATATACACAGATGGACATCCTTCACCAACTGTTTCCCCAGGTTCCCATCATTGCACTTACTGCCACAGCCGATAAAATAACCCGTGAAGATATTATTAAACAGCTACACCTCAACCAACCGAGAATTTTCATTTCATCTTTCGACCGTCCCAACCTGAGTCTCACCGTAAAAAGAGGTTACCAGCAGAAGGAAAAAAGCAAAGCCATCCTCGACTTCATCGCCCGCCATCCGGGAGAGAGCGGCATCATTTATTGCATGAGCCGCAGCAAGACTGAAACAGTGGCACAAATGCTTCAAAAACAAGGGATAAAGTCAGCAGTCTATCATGCCGGACTGTCGTCGGCACGAAGAGATGAAGCACAAGACGACTTCATCAATGATCGCGTGCAAGTGGTATGCGCCACCATTGCCTTTGGAATGGGAATTGACAAAAGCAATGTGCGCTGGGTAATTCATTACAATTTGCCCAAAAGCATTGAAAGTTTCTATCAAGAAATAGGACGTGCCGGACGAGACGGAATGCCCAGTGACACCCTTTTGTTCTATTCACTGGCCGACCTCATTCTGCTCACTAAATTCGCAACGGACAGCGGACAACAAAGCATCAACCTGGAAAAACTGCAACGCATGCAGCAATATGCGGAAGCAGATATCTGCCGCCGCCGCATTCTGTTAAGCTATTTCGGTGAAAATACGACCTGCGACTGTGGAAACTGTGATGTATGCAAAAATCCCCCCGAACGTTTCGATGGTACAATAATCGTACAAAAGGCACTTAGTGCAATCGCGCGTTCCGAGCAACAGATAGGAACCGGTATTTTAGTGGACATCCTCCGAGGAAACATGAGTTCTGAAGTTACAGAAAGGGGATACCATCGCCTTAAGACCTTTGGAGCCGGGCGTGAAGTACCTGCCAGAGATTGGCATGACTACCTGCTGCAAATGTTGCAACTCGGCTATTTCGAAATAGCCTACAATGAAAACAACCATCTGAAAATTACTCAAAGCGGAACAGATGTCTTGTTTGGCAGAGCACGCGCCCTGCTTGTCACCATCCGCCGCGAGGAAGCAGTACAAGCTACAAGAGGCCGTAAACGCAAGGCTACAGTTCCAACCAAAGAATTGCCATTGGGATTGCCCAATACAGAAAGTGGGGAACTTTTCGAAGCTCTCCGCACTCTCCGCAAACGCCTTGCCGACCAGGAAGCACTTCCTGCCTATATCGTACTGTCCGACAAAGTGCTCCACCTACTCAGCGCCTCCCGCCCCACTACCATAGAAGAATTTGGTAATATCAGCGGTATCGGTGAATATAAAAAGAAGAAATACGGAAAAGAGTTTGTGGAACTGATACGGAAATACAGTTAAATATTATTTACACTGCAACAGCAAATCCCTGAGGTCGCCTTGCGGCACACCAAGTGAAATGGCCTTTTCGAAGTCACGTTTTGCCAACTCCTTTTTCTTTTGAGAAAGGTAAATTTGCCCCCGTATCAAGTAGCTTCTGTCTGCGAAGCATCCAGCTTGATGGCTTCTTCCAAGTCCATCATGGCCAGGTCCACATGTTTCATATCCTGCTCTACACCCGCACGTGCTACGTAAAGTACGGCATATTGCTGGGTAGTCAGCCGGGTAGCTTCTCCTCCTTTTTCTGCAATCATGGCATTCAATATCGAAAGCGCCGCTTCATATTTGCCCTCCTTCTGCTCCAGTGTAGCCAACCCCAGACGGCCATTGTAACTCTGGGGGGCAAGTTTCAGCAGACGTTCATAATCAGACTTTGCAAATTATAGTTGCGCTGCCGCATATAGATATAGGCACGCATCAGCAAGGCTTCCTGATTATCGCTCTCTATATCCAGCACCAAAGAATAGTCTATCCGGGCCAAGTCATCCTTTCCCAACTCTAGATAAAGAGCGGCACGATTCATCAGGGCGGGTATGGCACGCGGAGCAATGTTCAATGCCAGCGTATACGAGTCAAGAGCCTGCTCATACCGGTGCTGCCGACGTTGTATCGTACCCAAGTTGGAGAACAGCAAAGCGTTATGAGGATTGGCGGGCTCCATTTTCAAAGCTTGTTCAATGTATTTTTCGGCCAATGACAAGCTGTCTTGCTCCGTGGCTGCAACCGCACGTTCGCTCAGTTCCTGATAGGTTTGTGAAAAGGCAGGGAACATCGTGGCTCCACACAAGAAGAAAGAAAAAATAAGTTTCTTCATATAATAGTTCAGTATTTATTCCAAAGGATAGGTATCGAAAGCGAACAGTTCTGTTGACAAATAGCGTTCCCCCGTATCGGGCAGTAGGGCAACAATCATTTTATCCGCAAATTCAGGCGTTCGGCCAGCAACCGTGCCGCATATACCGCCGCACCGGATGAGATGCCCGCCAGCAAGCCTTCCGTAGAAGCCAGCTCTCGTCCTCCACGAATGGCCTCGTCATCGGGCACCGGAATAATCTCGTCTACTACAGAAGCATCATAAATGGAAGGAATAAAATTGGCCCCAATCCCCTGGATGCGGTGCGGTGCGTCTTCCCCTCCTTCCAGAACCGGAGAGGAGGCCGGTTCTACAGCCACAACATAGACATCCGGATTATGTTTCTTCAAGCACGCGCCACTCCACAGACCGTACCGCCCGTACCCACACCGGCAACAAAAACAGTCACTTTACCATCCGTGTCCGTCCAGATTTCTTCCCCCGTAGTATGTTCATGAGCCTTGGCATTGGAGGGATTCTCAAACTGCTGCAGAATAACCGCACCGGGTATCGCATCCCGCAGTTCTTTCGCTTTGGCAATGGAGCCGGCCATACCTGTCAGCCCGTCGGTCAGTACAATCTCCGCACCCAAGGCTTTCAACAGATTACGGCGTTCCACACTCATGGTCTCCGGCATGGTCAATATCAAATGATATCCCTTGATGGTTGCCACCATCGCCAGTCCCACGCCGGTATTGCCACTGGTAGGTTCAATAATCGTGGCTCCGGGTTTCAAAGCCCCACGTGCCTCGGCATCCTCAATCATGGCAAATGCCACACGGTCCTTCACGCTTCCCGCCGGATTAAAAGATTCCAGCTTAGCCACAATATTTCTTTTCAATCCGTATTTACGGCTGTATTCAGCCAATTCCATCAAAGGAGTATGCCCAATCAACTCCGTCAGGTTCTTTGCAATTTTCGCCATAATCTCACTGTCTAATACATTCTTCCCGTACACACTTATGTAACATGGATATGCTGACAAAGATATGGAAATTCCAAGAAATAAACCGTGCGGGAAAGGAAAGATTATACTGCCATCTATCAAAGCTTAACACGAATAAAGAGGATGAAAGGATATGAAACGATTGAAGAAGGCAGGATGAGGAGGAAGAACCATATCTGACAATCAGCGACTTCCCACTGCAAAGATGGTGCATGCTTTTTGCAGTAGTACTGCAAACGAGCTGCAGCGTTACTGCAAATAGGTTTGCAGTGGTACTGCAACTGCTTTGCAGCGCAACTGTAACAGCTTTGCAGTGACACTGCAAAAGGTTTGCAGAACTTTGCAGTGAGAAGTTACTGATGAACAGAACGGTAATGAGACACTGTTATCAAGACTTCTTAAGATAGTCTACAATCCACGCGCCCACTTCCTTGGTACCGTATTTGTCGCCACCTTCTACTTGAATCTCCGGTGTACGTACATTCGCATCGAGTGAAGCATCAACTGCCTTACGAATCAACGCCCCCTCCTCTTTCAGGTCGAAGTATTCGAAAAGCATGGCTACAGACAAAATTTGCGCCAGCGGATTGGCTATATTCAAGCCTTTCGCCTGCGGCCAGGAACCATGGATAGGTTCGAATACCGGCGTGCTCTCTCCCGTAGAAGCAGAAGGCAGCAATCCCATAGAGCACTGATGCAGGAACCTCGTCCGTCAAAATATCACCAAACGTATTTTCCGTAACCATTACGTCAAAGAATTTCGGCTCTTGAATCATCTTCATGGCGGCGTTGTCCACAAACATATAGTCGGTTGTCACCTCGGGGTACTGCGGTGCCATCTCCTGGGCAATCTGTCTCCAAAGACGGGAAGAGGCAAGCACATTGGCTTTATCCACCACCGTAAGATGTTTACTGCGTTTCATGGCATATTCAAATCCGACTTTCAGGATACGCTCAATCTCAGGACGGGTATACATGTTCGTATCATACGCCTTGTCATTGTCCTGGTATTTCTCACCGAAGTACATGCCACCGGTCAGTTCGCGGATGCAAAGGAAATCGGCACCATCCACCAGTTCCGCACGAAGGGGAGACTTATGGAGCAGACATTTGAAGGTCTGCACGGGACGGATGTTGGCAAATAGTCCCAGTTTCTTGCGCATAGCCAGCAAGCCCTGCTCGGGACGCACTTTGGCAGTAGGGTCATTGTCGAATTTCGGGTCACCTACGGCAGAGAACAATACAGCATCCGCATTTTTACAAGCCTCATAAGTGGCTTCGGGAAACGGGTCACCCACCTTGTCTATCGCGTCTGCACCGCAGATGGCATATTCATAGTTCACTTTATGTCCGAACTTCTCACACACGGCAGTCATCACATCCACGCCTACGGTAGAGATTTCGGGGCCGATACCGTCACCGGCCAACACTGCAATTTTAAAATCCATTGTTTTCTTTATTATTTAAAAGTTCATCTATCTTCTTTTTGTTTGCAAGATTCTTGCGGCGATACCGATCACCCCACACAAAACCTGCTGTCAATATAAGGGTATTGATGGCTGACATAAGATACTCGTCCGCATCCAACTCGCCGCTCCACCAACGCAGAAAGAGGTTGAAAGCAAAAAGCAAGCCTGCATACAACGCATAGCATACATAAGGACGCCTCTCAAAAAACGATTTCTTTTTCTCCATGAGATCCATTTTTTATGATTCGTATTCGTCTTCTATGATATTCAGCATCTTCACCGTCGCCTTGATGGCCGCTTCCGTCTGGTCTGCGTCCAATCCGCGTGTACGGAATATCGTATCTTCAAAACTCCAGGTAATACCGTCTGCACAAAGGCATCGGTACGCCCACCGGGAGGAATGGTCACGGCATAGTTCGTCAGCATCGGGAACTTACGACCCAGTGTCACTTTATATATCTTGCGCAAGGCGCGCACAAAAGCATCATACTGGCCATCTCCACTGGAACTTTCCTCATATTCCTTTCCGTTAATTTCTATCTTCAACGTAGCCATCGGCTTCAATCCATACGCCAGATTCACAATATAGCTCTTAAGGCTGACGCGTTCTTCTGCCATTCCGTGCTTCAGTACGTCCGAAACGATATAGGGCAGGTCTTCTTGCGTCACCAGCTCTTTCTTGTCGCCCAACTCAATGATGCGTTCGGTCACTTTGCGCATGGCATCTTCATCCAGTTGTAACCCCAAGTCCTCCAGATTCTTCCGGATATTGGCTTTACCGCTGTTCTTGCCCAGGGCATACTCTCGCTTGCGACCAAAGCGTTCGGGCAGGAGGTCGTTGCAGTAGAGGTTACTTTTATTGTCACCGTCGGCATGGACGCCTGCCACTTGGGTAAATACATTCTCGCCAACAATCGGTTTATTGGCGGGAATGACGATGCCCGAGTAGGACTCCACCACACGGCTTACGTCGTTCAGGCGGCTTTCGTCAATGTTGGTAATGGCATTGAAGTGGTCTTTCAGGATAGCCTGCACACTGGCAAGCGGAGCATTGCCGGCGCGTTCGCCCAGGCCGTTAATGGTAGTATGCAGTCCCTTGCAACCGCTAAGTACGGCGGCAAGCACATTGCTCACGGCAAGGTCATAGTCATTGTGGGCATGGAAGTCAAAATGGGCATGCGGATAGCGTTTCACCATCTTGCGCATGAACTCGATGACCTGCAGCGGGTTCAATACGCCCAACGTGTCAGGCAACATATAGCGGCGGATATTGGTCTGCTCCAAGGCGTCCATCAGACGGAACACATATTCCGGAGAATCTTTCATGCCGTTGCTCCAGTCTTCCAGATAGACATTCACTACCATATCCTGCTCGTTGGCGTAATCCACTACGGACAGAATATCCTCGATATGCTCTTCGGGAGTCTTCTTCACTGGTAGGTGCAATGCTTCAGCGAGCCTTTGCACAGCAGATTGATGACACGGCAACCGGTCGCATGTATCCAGTCCACCGACGTGTGGCCATCTACAAAGCCAAGCACTTCTACTCTTGGCAACAGATTACGGCGTGCCGCCCAGTCACAAATCATTTTTACGGCATCAAACTCTCCTTCGGATACCCGCGCAGAAGCCACCTCCACCCGGTCTACCTTCAATTCCTCCAGTAACAAACGGGCAATCATCAGCTTCTCATGGGGCACAAAGGAGACTCCGCTGGTCTGTTCACCGTCGCGGAGCGTAGTGTCCATGATTTCTATCTTCGGATGATTATGCTTCATTTTTATTCTCCCAAGCTTCTATCTTATCTTTATTCTCAACCAGAAAATCGATGTCATCCAAGCCATTCATCAGGCAATGTTTCTTGTAGGCATTGATTTCAAAATGTTCGATCTTGCCCGTAGCTTTGTTGGTGATGGTCTGTTCGGGCAGATTCACTTCCACTTCCATCTTCGGATTGGCAGAGATAGAGTCGAACAACTCTTTCAGGAACGGCTCACTTACCACCACCGGAAGCACAAAGTTGTTCAGTTCATTGTTCTTGTGTATATCGGCAAAGAAACTCGATACCACCACGCGGAAACCGTAACCGGCAATGGCCCATGCAGCATGCTCACGGCTGGAACCGGAACCGAAGTTCTTTCCCGCCACCAGAATCTGTCCACCGTAAGTGGGATTGTTCAAAACAAAGTCCTTGTTCAGAGAACCGTCCGGATGATAGCGCCAATCGCGGAATAAATTATCTCCGAAGAACTTTTCCTCACGGGTAGTAGCTTTCAGAAAACGTGCAGGGATTATCTGGTCTGTATCCACATTCTCTAATGGAAGAGGCACACAAGTACTGGTTATTATATCAAATTTTGTCTTCATCTTTGTATTTACGATTTACAATTTACGATTGAAAATACTCTTGATTTACCTTTGTTGAACGATGTTTGATTTACGAAGTAATTTTAATCGTAAATCGTCCAATCGTACATCAAATCAGCGTTCTCGGGTCAGTAATTACTCCAGTCACTGCCGCTGCTGCAGCTACAAGCGGGCTGGCAAGCAGTGTTCGGGAACCCGGTCCCTGGCGTCCTTCAAAATTACGGTTACTGGTAGACACTGCATACTTTCCGGCAGGCACCTTATCGTCGTTCATTGCCAGGCAAGCAGAACAACCCGGTTGGCGAATGGCAAAACCGGCCTCTTCCAAAATCTTGTCCAGTCCCTCTTCGCGAATCTGTGCATCTACCATCCAGGAGCCCGGAACCAGCCATGCCACTACATTCTCGGCTTTCCGACGGCCTTTCACAATGGAGGCAAATGCACGGAAATCCTCAATGCGTCCATTGGTGCAGGCACCCAAAAACACATAGTCAACCTTCTTACCCAGCAAAGGTTCTCCCGGTTGGAAACCCATATAGCTAATAGACTTCATGAAAGAGGTCCGGGCAGCTTCTCCCATGCCTTCGGTAGTAGGAATATGTTGTGTGATACCCATACCCATGCCCGGGTTGGTACCGTATGTAATCATCGGTTCAATATCTTCGGCAGCAAAACGGACTTCCTTGTCGAACACTGCATCCTCATCACTCTTCAATGTTTTCCAATAGGCCAATGCCTTGTCCCATGCCTCACCCTTCGGAGCATATTCGCGTCCTTTGATGTACTCGAAAGTGGTCTCATCCGGAGCAACCATACCGCCGCGGGCACCCATCTCTATACTCAGATTGCACAAGGTCAGACGGCCTTCCATAGTCAGACCACGCACAGCTTCTCCGGCATATTCCACGAAATATCCCGTAGCGCCGCTGGTCGTCATCTTCGACATCATATACAATGCTACATCTTTTGCCGTCACTCTCTTGCCAAGTTTGCCGTCGACAGTGATGCGCATTGTCTTAGGACGGGTCTGAAGGATACATTGCGAGGCCATTACCATTTCCACCTCACTCGTACCGATACCGAAAGCCACTGCTCCCATCGCCCCGTGGGTGGAAGTATGCGAGTCACCGCAGACAATGGTCATGCCAGGCAGGGTCAGCCCGCGTTCCGGACCTACGACATGGATAATTCCGTTCTTCTTGTCCATCATGCCGAAATGGGCCAATCCAAACTCTTCCGCATTCTTGGCCAGTGTATCTACCTGAGTCTTTGAAACCGGGTCTTCAATCGGCTTGTCCTGGTCATGCGTCGGCGTGTTATGGTCGGGCATACAGAAAATCTTTCCGGACGGAAACACTTGATTCCACGTTCGCGCAATCCTGAAAAGGCTTGCGGGCTGGTTACTTCATGACAATAAAGCCGGTCAATATAAAGCTGTGTGGGACCGTCTTCCACTTTCTGTACCACATGGGCATCCCAGATTTTATCAAATAATGTATTCATCTCTTTATGTACAATTTAGCTATTTACAATTTACGATTAAAATCACATCTTGAACTTATTGATACAGTCGATGTACGCTTCCACTGATGCCGCGATAATATCCGTATTGGCACCGAACCCATAATAAATATGATTATCGTATTCCACCTGCATATGTACCTTACCCATATCGTCGCTACCCTTGCTGATAGCCTGGATAGTGAATTCCTTCAATGTCATATGGCGGTCAATAATCTTCTTCAAAGCTTGATAGCAGCGTCTACCGGACCGTTTCCACTGGCGGCGGCTTCAAACTTCTCGCCAGAGATGTTCAATCCCAAGCTGGCAACCGAACGAACCCCCACCCCACTGGTCACCTGAAGATATTCCAGTTTGATACGGTGGTTCTGCGTACGGTTTGCCCCTGCCAATACCAGAATATCATCATCGTTGATATCCTTCTTCTTATCGGCAAGTTTCAAGAACTCTTCATACACTTTGTCCAACTTCTCCTGATCCAGTTGTACTCCCAATATCGACAAACGATTCTTCAAGGCTGCACGTCCGCTACGGGCTGTCAATACGATGGAATTATCATCAATACCCACATCATGCGGGTCAATGATTTCGTAAGTCTGTACATTCTTCAACACACCATCCTGGTGAATACCCGACGAATGGGCAAAAGCATTGCGACCTACAATAGCCTTGTTGGGCTGCACCGGCATGTTCATCAGACTGGACACCATACGGCTGGTTGGATAAATCTTCTGTGTATTGATGTTGGTCTCGATTTCTATGTCCTTGTGACATTTGATAATCATCGCCACTTCCTCAAGAGAAGTATTGCCGGCACGTTCACCAATACCATTGATGGTTACCTCCACCTGGCGGGCACCATTCAGTACGCCAGCCATTGTATTGGCAGTAGCCATGCCCAAGTCATTGTGGCAATGAGTAGAAATAATGGCATTATGAATACCGTTGACATGTTCCATCAGATATCTTATCTTCGCGCCATACTCATCAGGCAAGCAATACCCCGTTGTATCGGGAATATTCACCACAGTCGCACCTGCCTTGATAACAGCTTCTACCACCCGTGCCAAATATTCATTATCCGTTCGGCCTGCATCTTCGGCATAGAACTCTACATCATCCACATACTTACGTGCATACTTTACGGCAGCCACTGCACGCTCTATTATTTCCTCGCGATTGGAATTAAATTTATATTTAATGTGCGAGTCAGATGTACCGATACCAGTATGGATACGTTTATGCTTGGCAAACTGCAAAGCCTCTGCCGCCACATCAATATCTTTCTGTACGGCACGTGTCAAGGCACAGATGGTGGGCCATGTCACAGCTTTTGATATCTCAATGACCGAATTGAAATCTCCCGGACTTGAAATCGGAAATCCGGCTTCAATCACGTCCACCCCCAGGCTTCCAGTTGTCTGGCTACCTGAATCTTTTCCACTGTATTCAATTGGCATCCCGGAACCTGCTCGCCATCGCGGAGCGTTGTGTCGAAAATAAATAATTTGTCACTCATTGCTTTATTGTATTTAATTTATGTTCCATAAAAAAAGCCTTTCACACTTGGAAGTGAGAAAGGCTTCATATATCATTGCATCTTACATATATATTCACGCACAGCACTCACTTCCACTAAACTTTGCCAGTAGAATAATAATACCACACAGTAGAATATATGTAAAGTTCTGAATCATCTTCTTTTTTGTTTTGACGTTGCAAAGGTAGATATTATTTCGTACCACACAAACAAATTCGTTACTTTTTTCCGATAAAAAATATCATTTTATAAGTTTGTATTCATTTATCGCTGAAATATATCACAAAAAAAGGCGTACCTCAAGGTACGCCTTTCCTTATTCTTCAGTTCAATACAAGTTCTGAATTACTTCTTCTCACAAGGTTTGTCACACTTGGCACCATCACATGCAGCCTTAGGACACGCTACTGAATCAGCAGCCTGGCAACATGCCTTTGCAGAGTCACATACTTGTTCTGTTTTTGCAGCACAGCAAGAATCTGCCTCAGTTGCATTAGAATCTGCAGCCTTTTTGTTGCCACAAGATGTTACTGCGAAAGAAAACGCTACCGCAACGGCAGCTAATAAAACTTTAGTCTTCATACTTTCAATTTGCTTTAAACGTTGATATAAAATTAGTTCGGCGCAAATATAAGAAAAGTTTATGAGACCGCCAAAAACGAACAAAGCCTCCGTATCCTTATCAGACACGGAGGCTTCTTCTGAAAACGGCGACTACCTACTCTCCCACTGTTACGCAGTACCATCGGCGTGACCGCTTAACTTCTCTGTTCGGAATGGGAAGAGGTGGAACCCCGGTGCTGTAGTCACCTGAATAAGGCAGACATGATGAGAAAAAAGTAAAGTGTCCATATATTGCTGAACGTATATACCTCCATACACG
>ENA-OQCX01000310-OQCX01000310.1-human-gut-metagenome-genome-assembly--contig:-NODE-310-length-25479-cov-2.161960_pt1 | contig 25479 bp, 38 predicted proteins | sample MGYA00242762_ERZ504587 | MGnify/ENA primary metagenome ERZ504587 (study PRJEB26092, sample SAMD00036337) | human gut metagenome | host: Homo sapiens | study: EMG produced TPA metagenomics assembly of... | reverse complement strand
CTTTTGATGGCGGGGACGGTTGCATTTTCTATTGTGGCTGCAGTGGCGATCTTTATGGTCCTGCCATATTTCCTGTCATCGCTGATGAAACCGGTTGTTCCGTCTTATCATTTGCGGACAGTGATCGAAGGCTTTGTAAGAATCGGAATCTTTATCATCTATATTTTACTGATCTCGAGGATGAAAGATATCCAGAGAACATTTATGTATCACGGTGCGGAGCACAAGTGCATCAATTGCATTGAACATGGGCTTCCGCTTACGGTGGAAAATGTAAGAAACAGTTCCAGACAGCACAAACGATGTGGTACAAGCTTCCTGTTCTTCGTGCTTGCAATCAGTATTATTCTGCTGCTCCTGATCCGGTAGAGTCGCCGCTTATGAGAGTGGTTGTGCGTATCGCACTGCTTCCGGTGATCGCAGGTGTATCCTATGAGGTATTGAAGCTTGCGGGAAACAGTGATAATCCATTTGTTAACCTGCTGAGTAAGCCGGGAATGGCAATTCAGAAGATGACGACCAGTGAACCGGATGACGGATGATAGAAGTTGCGATACAGGCGTAGAAGCAGTATTTGACTGGAGGCTTATGAACGGGACAATTTTCACACTTCGTAATCTATATAGGGACGGAACTGTCTGTCTGGAAAAAACCGGGATACCGGATGCAAAGTTAGATGCCTGGTACCTGCTGGAATACGAGACAAAGATCAGCAGGCTATGTTCCTTGCCGATCCGGATAAAGAGGTAGAGAAGGATAAAGCAGAACACTACCGAAAAGATATTGCGATAAGAGCACAGAGAATCCCACTTCAGCATATTACCGGTGAACAGGAATTCATGGGGCTGGATTTTAAGGTGAATGAGCATGTGCTGATTCCGAGACAAGATACAGAGACACTGGTAGAAGAGGCACTGAAGAAGATCCGGCCGGGGATGCAGATCCTGGATATGTGTACAGGATCAGGCTGTATTCTGGAAAGCATTCTGAAATTTGCAGAAAGGAAAGAAATCTGCGTGTCCGGAACCGGATGTGATATATCAGAGGAAGCATTGAAAGTTGCGAAGGAAAATGACAGCAGACTTCAGACCGGAGCAGTTTTTATACAGGGGGATCTGTTCGAGAACATCGCAGAAACATATGACATGATCGTATCAAATCCTCCGTATATCAGAACGGAGGAAATCAACCGTCTGGAAGAGGAAGTAAAGCTTCATGATCCATGGATCGCACTGGATGGGAAAGAAGACGGACTATACTTTTACCGTCTGATCGTGAAAGAAAGTGTAAAACATATAAAAAAGGTGGATATCTTCTGTTTGATGACCGGTTTTGATCAGGGAAAGGATGTATCGGCTCTCCTGGAAGAACAGGGATATGAAGAAATCCAGATAAAAAAGGATTTGGCGGGACTTGACCGCGTTGTTATGGGAAGGTACAATAAAGAGTAATGTTAAGGAGGAAATACCATGTTTGATAAATTAGAAGATCTGCGCATCCGTCTGGATGAGATATTAAATGAACTTCAGGAACCGGATGTGGCAAATGACCAGAACCGCTTCCGCAAACTTATGAAAGAACAGAACGACCTGACTCCGATTGTAGAGGCGTATAATGAATACAAAGAATGCAAACAGGCAATCGAGGACAGCCTTGAGATGTTAGAGGAAGAGTCTGATGAAGAGATGCGTGAACTTGCAAAAGAAGAATTGAATGATAATAAGAAGCGTGTGGAAGAACTGGAACAGGAATTGAAAATCCTTCTTCTTCCGAAAGATCCGAACGATGAGAAGAATGTTATCGTTGAGATCCGTGCCGGTGCGGGCGGAGACGAGGCGGCACTTTTTGCAGCTGAAATCTACCGTATGTATATGCACTATGCAGAAAGCCAGAGATGGAAAGTTGAGCTGGTAGAGTGTGAAGAGATTGGTATCGGCGGAATGAAGAATGTAACATTTATGATCGATGGAAAGGGTGCGTATTCAAAGATGAAATACGAATCCGGAGTTCATCGTGTACAGCGTGTACCGGAGACAGAATCCGGCGGACGTATCCACACTTCTACTATTACTGTAGCAGTTATGCCGGAGGCAGAAGACGTAGATATTCAGATTGATGAAAAAGATATCCGTATTGACGTAATGCGTGCATCCGGTAACGGTGGACAGTGTGTCAATACGACAGATTCAGCCGTACGACTGACTCACTATCCTACAGGAATCGTGATCTACAGTCAGACGGAGAAATCACAGCTGCAGAACAAGGACAAAGCATTTGCACTCTTACGTGCGAAGCTGTACGATCTGGAATGCCAGAAACGTCACGATGCCGAAGCAGAGGCAAGAAAGAGCCAGATCGGTACCGGAGACAGATCCGAGAAGATCCGTACTTACAACTTCCCACAGGGACGTGTGACAGATCACCGTATCGGACTTACATTATACAAACTGGATAAGATCATGAATGGAGACATCCAGGAGATCATTGATGCCTGCATCGCAGCCGATCAGGCGCAAAGCTTGCAAATATGAATGAGGAAATGTAAGAATCCGGAATATGACAATCAGAAAATAGCTGAAACTAAAAAGAAGGTAAATATAAAGGATGGAAGCAATACAGTTTAAGCGTGCAGAATTAGAAGATCAGGAGATTATTGCGCATTACTTTGAACATCATACCAGCAGAAGCTGTGAGAGAACATTTGCCAATGTTTATCTCTGGTCCAGACAATATCCGGTGAAGTGGGCAATTGTACAGAATGCACTGGTATTCAAAAGTGAGGATGAGAATCACGTATCTTTTGCGTATCCGGCAGGAGCACCGGAAGATGTAAAAATGCACTGGAAGAGATGATGGAGTATTCCAAAGAAAAAGGCAGGCCGTTCCTGATGTACAATGTGACACCGGAATATTTCGAACAGCTGAATGAATGGTATCCGGAAAGATTTCAGATTGAGTATGACAGAGACTCTGCGGATTATGTATATGAATCAGAAAAGTTAGCGACGCTTCCGGGAAAAAACTCCATGGGAAACGTAACCATATTAACAAGTTCAAAAGTTTGTACGATGGACGCTGGTCATATGAAAGCATGACCGGAGAAAATCTGGAAGACTGCTTTCAGATGGCATTAAAATGGCGGAAAGAGAATGAATGTGAAGACGACGACGAAAAAAGGGGTGAGATGTGTGTGGCATTGAATTCCCTGCGTCTGTTCAAAGAGCTTCATCTGACCGGAGGTGTTTTACGGATTGACGGAGAAGTTGTAGCATTTACGATCGGAGAACCTATCTGTGAGGATACGTATGTAGTGCATATTGAAAAGGCATATGCAGATGTACAGGGTGCATATACAATGATCAACCAGCAGTTTGTAGAACATGAATGTATGAACTACAAATATGTGAACAGAGAAGATGATACCGGAGCGGAAGGACTCAGAAAAGCAAAACTTTCATACCGTCCTGCCTTTATGGTGGAAAAGGGCGATGTGACAGAAAAAGATGTTTGAAGGACAAAAAAGACTTGCGGTGAGAAGGAGCAATAAATGATAGCGGATAAGATGAAAAATATGGTGGCCAACAGTTCGGCTATCCGTGCAATGTTTGAGGAAGGAAATCGTCTGGCTGGAATTTATGGAGCTGAGAATGTGTTTGATTTCAGTCTTGGCAATCCGAATGTGCCGGCACCGGAGGCTGTAAAGAATGCGATCATCGAGATTGTAAATGACACAGATCCGGTTGCACTTCACGGATATACCAACAGCAACTGCGGATATGCGGAAGTAAGAGCAGCGGTAGCAAAATCTCTGAATGAACGTTTTGATACGCACTTTGAGGGAAAGAATATTGTTATGACAGTTGGTGCCGCAGGAGGTCTGAATGTTATTCTGAAATCGATCATCAATCCGGGAGATGAAGTAATTGCATTTGCACCATATTTTGGAGAATATCGTTCTTATACAAATAATTACGATGGTGTGCTGGTCGAAATTTCACCGAATACTGTAGATTTCCAGCCGAAACTGGATGAATTCGAGCAGAAGATCACGCCTAAGACAAAAGCAGTCATCGTTAACAATCCGAATAATCCTACAGGTGTGGTGTACTCCGAAGAGACGATTAAGAAGCTTGCTGCCATCATGGAGGCAAAACAGAAAGAATTCGGAACGAATATTGTCCTGATCTCAGATGAACCATATCGTGAACTTGCTTATGACGGAGTAGAAGTTCCTTATCTCACAAAATATTATGATAATACAGTTGTAGGATATTCTTACAGTAAATCGCTGTCTCTTCCGGGAGAACGTATCGGCTACCTGGTGATTCCGGATGAGATGAAAGACAGTGAAGAAGTGCTTGCGGCAGCAATGTGGCAACACGTATCCTTGGATTTGTTAATGCTCCGACACTGCAGCAGAAAGTAGTGGAAAAATGCCTGAATGAAAAGACAGACCTTTCTTTCTATGACCGTAACAGAGAAGATCTTTATAATGGTCTGAAAGAATGTGGATTTGATTGTATTAAACCACAGGGGGCATTCTATCTGTTTGTGAAATCACCGGTTTCGGATGAAAAGCAATTCTGCGAAGCGGCCAAGAAATATAATATTCTGATCGTACCGGGAAGTTCCTTTGCGTGTCCTGGATATGTAAGACTTGCATACTGTGTATCTCACGAGACGATCATCCGTTCACTTCCGAAATTTAAAGAACTGGCAAAAGAATATTTCTAGGAGAGCAGCATGAAAGCATTTGAAAAAAACATTCGAAAAGTAGAACCATATGTGCCGGGTGAACAACCGCAGCGCAAAGTAATCAAGTTAAATACTAATGAGAATCCATATGCACCGGCACCGGGCGTGACAAAAGCACTGGAGGAGATGGATACAGACCGTTTACGGCTGTATCCGGATCCGACGGCAGCACGCTTGTGAATGCCCTGGCTGATTTTTATCATGTGAATCCGGATCAGGTTTTTGTAGGAGTTGGCTCGGATGATGTATTATCTATGTGCTTCCTGACATTTTTTAATTCGGAAAAACCAATCTTTTTCCCGGATATCACATATTCATTTTATAAAGTCTGGGCAGATCTGTACCGCATTCCGTACGAGTGCCAGAAACTGGACAGGGACTTTAAAATTGTAAAAGAAGATTATTATAAAGAAAATGGCGGAGTGATCTTCCCGAATCCGAATGCACCGACCGGACTTTTTGAAGAATTGGACGATGTGGAAGATATCATTGCACACAATCAGGATGTGATCGTGATCGTAGATGAGGCATATGTAGACTTTGCAGGCCGTTCTGCAATGGAACTGATCGACAAATATGATAACCTGATCATTGTTCAGACATTTTCCAAAGCAAGATCTATGGCCGGAATGCGTATCGGTTATGCAATCAGTAACTCGGTACTGATCAAATATTTAAATGATGTGAAATATTCTTTTAATTCGTATACCATGAATCAGACATCTCTGGTATGCGGTGTGGAAACACTGAAAGATAAAGCATACTTTGAAGAATGCGTGAATAAGATTATCGAGACACGTGAATGGGCAAAAGAAGAGCTGAAAAACCTTGGATTCCACTGTCTGGATTCCAAATCGAACTTTATCTTTGCCATGCATCCGGATTATGATGCAAAAGAATTATTTGAAGCATTGAAGGAGAACGATATCTATGTGCGCTTCTGGGGAAGTGAGAGGATTGAACAGTATATGCGTATCTCTGTGGGAACAAAAGAAGAGATGGAAGCAATGTTTGCATTTCTGAAAGATATATGAGTAGATAAGAGGAGTTTTTATGACCAATACGTTAATACATGGAATTATTAATGCGTTAAGCGGAAGTGTGAGTAAAGAAGTCATCGTATTTCTGATCTCTATGATCCCGATTCTGGAACTGCGAGGAGCACTTCTGGTTGCCGGACCAATCCTAGGAGTGAAAGTGTCTACTGCGATACCGTTGTGTATTATCGGAAATATAATTCCGGTTCCTTTCATTTTACTTCTGATCACACCGGTGTTTAAATGGATGAAAGGGACGAAGACATTCAAACCGCTGGTAGATAAACTGGAGAATAAAGCGATGAGTAAGAAAGATCAGATCGAGAAATATGAATTCTGGGGTCTGGTATTATTCGTAGGAATTCCGCTTCCGGGAACCGGAGCATGGACGGGCTCACTGATTGCAGCGCTTTTGGGAATGAAGTTTAAGAAAGCATTTCCGGCTGTTGTCATCGGCATCTGCATGGCAACGGTGATTATGTGGTTTATATCGTATGTACTTCTCGGAGGCATACATTTGTTAGGATAAAAGAAGAAAGTCACATAAAAAGTTTTGGCGGAAACTTTATGTGACTTTCTTACAAAACGCTATCAAGAGAGGGTTCGTGGGAGGGGAGTACCATCCAAACACGAACATTTGTGAAATCATTGTTTCACAATATAAAATAATACGTCAGGTTGTTGTATTATTTGTTATTATTTTATCAATCATTACCAAATTCGTAAATAGGCAAAAATGACAAAAAAATAACAAAGACTTATGCGAAAATTAGTGATAATGCACTTTCAATACGGACAGGTTTTAAAATGATAAATTATATGGTAAATAAATAATAATATAAAGATTAAGATAAGGAGTAGTGTATATGGAAAAGAAGTATGACGTGACAGCACTCGGAGAGCTGTTGATCGATTTTGCGGTAAACGGGGAAAGTGAGCAGGGAAATCAGTTATTTGAAGCATGTCCGGGTGGAGCACCATGTAATGTACTTGCAATGCTGAATAAACTGGGAAGAAAAACAGCCTTTATCGGAAAAGTAGGTGATGATCAGTTCGGTAAATTATTGAAGGATACGATTACGAATACAGGAATAGAAGCAAAGGGACTTGTAATGGATCAGGATATCCACACAACACTTGCTTTTGTACATACTTTCCCGGATGGTGACAGAGAATTTTCTTTTTACCGCAAACCGGGAGCAGATATGATGTTAAAGGAAGAGGAAGTAGATTATGATCTGATTCGTCAGTCAAAGGTATTCCATTTCGGAACACTTTCTATGACAGATGAACCGGTAAAAACTGCAACAAAGAGGGCACTCTCCGTTGCAAAAGAAGCCGGATGTATGATCACGTTTGATCCGAATTTACGTCCGCCGCTCTGGAAGACGTTGGATGAGGCGAAGGAGCAGATGGAGTACGGATTGAAAACTGTGATGTACTGAAGATTTCGGATAATGAGATTCAGTTCGTATCCGGAGAAGAAGATTATGATAAAGGAATTAAGTATCTTCAGGAGAAATATCAGATACCGCTTATCTTCCTGACTATGGGAAAAGAAGGAAGCAGAGCTTATTATAAAAATCTTCGTGTAGAACAGCCGGGATTTACCGTGAAAGCAATCGAGACAACAGGAGCAGGTGACACGTTTTGCGGATGCTCTATCAATGGTGTGTTGAAGTATGGTCTGGATAATCTGGACGAAGAAAAATTAAAAGAGATTCTGACATATGCAAATGCGGGTGCAGCACTGATCACGATGAAAAAAGGTGCAATCCGCTCGATGCCGGAACCGCAAAATATCAAGGGACTGATCGGGGAATAAAAAAATTATGGGAGTACGCAGAATGCTGGCTGTATGGGCAGCAAAGATAAGTGAAAAAGCAAGTGTACACATCTTTCACCGCCAGGGTGTGACCTGGGCGGGGAAAATTGCATTAAAGATTGATCCAAGTATCCTGCACGATCTTGCAGGCCAGGTTAGAAAAGATATTTTTATTGTATGCGGAACCAATGGAAAGACGACGACCAACAATATGCTTTGTGCAGCAATTGAAAAAGAAGGCTATAAAGTAATCTGTAATCATACCGGATCGAACATGTTGAATGGAGTTGTAGCAGCATTTGTATTGGGCGCAGGCTTCAGTGGTAATCTGGATGCAGATTATGCCTGTATTGAGATTGATGAGGCATCAACCAGAAGGGTATTTCCACATTTTAAGCCGGATTACATGGTGTTGACAAATCTGTTCCGTGATCAGCTTGACCGCTATGGTGAGATTGATATTACAATGAACATCTTAAAAGAAGTGATGCAGAGTGCACCAAAGATGAAGGTGATTGTGAACGGAGATGATGCATTGTCCGCATACCTTGCAATGGAAAGCGGTAATCCGTATGTGACTTACGGTATCAGCGAAAGGGTAGTGAATGATAAAGATTCGCATGAGATCAGAGAGGGACGTTTCTGTAAAAAATGCGGGGCTCCGTTGAAGTATAATTTCTATCATTACAGCCAGCTTGGAGATTATGCATGTACGGGCTGTGAGTTTAAGCGGCCGGCAATCGTATATGATGCATCGGATGTAGCGGTCAGTGATCATCTTGCATTTACAGTTGAGGAAAGACATCTGGAAGCCAATTATAAAGGCTTCTACAATGTATATAATATTCTGGCAGCATATGCAGCAGGAAGAACCGGAGGACTTGGACTGGAACATTTCCAGGACATGCTTGCAGAATTTAATCCGGAGAATGGCCGCATGGAACAATTTGATGTACAGGACACAAAGATCGTGCTGAATCTTGCAAAGAATCCGGCGGGATTTAATCAGAATATTTCTGCGGTAATGCAGGATGAATCCATGAAAGATGTAATCATTGTGATCAATGACAATGCACAGGACGGAACGGATATTTCATGGCTCTGGGATGTGGATTTTGACAGATTCAAGGGAGCAAATATCAATTCCATTACAGTAAGCGGTATCCGTTGTCAGGATATGAGATTACGTATGAAATACGTAGATATTACGTCCATGCTGGAAGCAGATGTGGAGAAGGCAATCCGTGAAAGAGTAGAAAATGGATGTGGTAACCTGTATGTACTGGTAAACTATACAGCTCTGTTCAGTACCCGGAATGTATTGAAAAAGATGGAAGGAGAAGGATAATGGAGACTAAGGATATGAAACTTACAATCGGTCATCTGTATCCGGATCTTTTAAATCTGTACGGAGACAGAGGGAATATTGCATGTCTGATGAAACGCTGTATCTGGCGGGGAATAGAAGCAGAGACAATAGAATTCAACACCGGAGATCAGATCGATTTTTCAAAACTGGATATCGTTTTGCTGGGAGGCGGTTCCGACAGGGAACAGGCAATCGTGTGTAAAAGTCTTCTGGAGATCCAAAGTGAATTCAAAGATTATGTAGAAGATGGCGGTGTGGTCATCGCAGTGTGCGGCGGCTATCAGCTTCTTGGGAAGTACTATAAAACAGATGCCGGAATGATCGAGGGCCTGAATCTGGTGGATATCTATACGGAGCAGGAAGAAGGACGTCTGATCGATAATATCGTTTTGGACAGTGAACTTGTAGACATGCCGGTAGTAGGATTTGAAAACCATGGCGGAAAGAACTTATCTGAATGGAAATAAACCGTTCGGAAAGGTTCTGTACGGAGCCGGAAATGATGGTAAAAGCGGTTATGAAGGTGTTGTGTACAAGAATGTGATCGGAACCTATCTGCATGGTCCGCTGCTTCCGAAGAATCCACAGGTCAGTGATTATCTGATCAGAAAAGCGCTGGAAAGAAAGTATGGCGGAGAAGTGATTCTTACTCCACTGGATGACAGTCAGGAAAAAGAAGCAAATGATTATATTTATCACCGCTTTGTAAAGGAATAAGAACTGTCCGGCAAATCGTCAGTTTTTCAAAGGAAAGCTGACGATTTTTGCTTTTTGCGGTATTGTGTGGATAAAAAGAAAAGGAGACAGTAAAAATGCGTGTGGAACGTTTTAAAATGGAAAGAGAAGGTCTGGTGACAGAAGGACAGGAAGTAGAGATCAGTGAACGAAGTGCCGTTACCGGCCAATATACATATCTGGTCGAACCATCCATGCTATGTCAGGAATCTACCGTACCAGACAGCGGATCAGAGCAAGAAAAGGAAAGATCAAGAAGATTGAACAGACGGACAGGGGATTTTATCTGCTTTGTGGAGATTGACGAGTAAAGGGAAGAAGAAACAAAAGACCTGTCGTTGACACAGAAGAAAAAAGCACATATAATCTATAATAGCGGGAATAATAAAAGACACAATAAAAAGAAGGGAAACGGATAGATGATAGAAAACAATGATGAGGCAAAAAGAAGTAAGATATGGACAGTCGTTACGTCTGTTACATCTGTCCTGATTATAATCGTAGCAATATTTCTTCTGATGAAGATGTTTACGGGGAATCCGTTAGAAGGTTTCTGGACGGATGAGGACGGTAATATGAATCTGAAGATCAGTCGTGATGGTCAGATGACGGTAACAATTCCGGCATCGGGAGAAGGAAAAGATACAGAAGTTCCGATGACATATACGATGAACAAAGAATCCAAGACGATTTCTATACAGCAGGACGATGCACAGATTCAGAAAATTGCAGAAAAGTCGGATGGACAGTATACAACAGAGACTTTAAAAAATGCAGTACAATCCATAGGAACGACATTTGAATATAGTATTGATGACGGAACGCTGACATTGACAGAGCGTGAATATGGAGAACAGATGATGTTCAATAAGAATTAAAAATGACAGCCCCTCTATATGTATGGTATAGAGGGGCATTTGTTGCTATAAGGATAAATGCGGATACGCAAGAAGAAAAAAAGAAGTTTATATATCATAAAAACGGAGGGAAAAGGATGGAAGACTACAGAAATAAAACGAAAAAAGTACAGATCGGTAATGTGTGTATCGGCGGCGGGGAGCGGATTGCGATCCAGTCTATGACGAACACGAAAACAGAAGACGTGGAAGCCTGTGTGGCGCAGATCTTAAAGCTTGAAAAAGCGGGATGCGATATTATCCGGGTTGCGGTTCCGACGATGGAGGCAGCAGAGAGTATCCGCAAGATCAAAGAACAGATACATATTCCGCTGGTGGCAGATATTCACTTTGATTATCGTCTTGCAATTGCCGCAATTGAGAACGGGGCAGATAAGATCCGTATCAATCCTGGGAATATCGGGGATGAAAAAGAGTCCGTGCAGTGGTAGAAAAAGCAAAAGAATATAATATTCCGATCCGTGTCGGAGTGAACAGTGGTTCACTGGAGAAGCATCTGGTAGAAAAATACCATGGTGTTACGGCAGAAGGCCTGGTAGAAAGTGCACTGGACAAAGTACATATGATCGAAGAAATGGGATATGACAATCTGGTGGTCAGTATCAATCATCGGACGTTATGATGTGCGTGAAAGCGCATGAGCTCCTGGCACCGGTATGCCCGTATCCGTTACATGTCGGCATTACAGAATCAGGAACCCTGCTGGCAGGTAATATCAAATCTTCCATCGGACTGGGGTTGATCTTAAGTCAGGGGATCGGTGATACGATCCGTGTATCGCTGACCGGAGATCCGGTAGAAGAGATCAAATCCGCAAAACTGATCTTAAAAGACTCTGGGGCTTCGGAAAGGCGGGATCGAAGTGGTATCCTGCCCAACCTGCGGAAGAACCAAGATCGATCTGATCGGACTTGCAAATAAAGTCGAAGAATGGTGGCCGATATTCCGCTGGATATCAAGGTGGCGTTATGGGCTGCGTAGTCAACGGACCAGGAGAAGCAAAGGAAGCAGATATCGGAATTGCCGGCGGAATCGGAGAAGGTCTTCTGATCAAGAAAGGTGAGGTCGTGAAGAAAGTAAAGGAAGACGAATTATTGGAGACATTGAGACAGGAGTTGTTACACTGGAATGAGTAAGCCGTTTTTTGAGGTATTTCCGACATTAAAAGTAAAAGATGATATTCAGATGATGTTTCATGGCGTAGAGGTGACGAAGTTTCCACAAATTCTACGAGAGACTTTATCCGTGTCAGCATTTACAGCAGACATCTGATCCAGAAAAAGGATATATATGAAGTGGAGCGTATGCTGAAGCAGCAGTTATTTGCCAGAAGCCATATCCAGGTGACAGTGCGGGAGCAGTATGACCTATCGGAACAGTATACACCGGAGAATCTGATGAATGAATACTACGACAGTTTTCTGCTGGAACTGGATCAGAAGAGCGTTGTAGAGCGGAACATGCTCCAGAACGCCAGTTATGAATTTGAAAATGGTAATATTCTCTGTCTGACGCTGACGGATACGATTGTTGCACAAGGGAAAAAGGACTCCCTGTCGGAGTATCTGACGGGTGTATTTGCAGAGCGTTTTCAACGGCCGGTGGAGATACGGGTTCTGTATGAAAAGGCAAAAGACAGTAAGTTGAAATATAACGAAGCAAAATTAGAACAGGAAGTAGAGGCAATTCGTGAACAGTCTGAGGCTGTCAAGGCAAAGAAAGCACAGGAACAGAAAGAAGAGAAAAAAGAGGAAAAAAGCGCGTCAAAAAGCACTTCCGGTGGAGAAAACAGTAATAAAATCAGCGCTAAGAGTTCCAAATCATTTGGAAAAGGCAGCTATTCGTTTGTACGTAAGGCTACGGATGATCCGAACCTGATTTACGGACGAGACTTTGACGATGAGACGATCGAACTGCAGAATGTGTTAGGCGAGATGGGTGAGATTACAATCCGTGGAAAAGTCATCAGTATGGAGACCAGAGAGATCCGTAATGAGAAATCGATCATTATGTTTGCAGTTACAGATTTTACGGATTCTATTATGGTGAAAATGTTTGTGCGGAACGATCAGCTTGCGGATATTTTGGGAGATATTAAGACAGGTGCATTCTTGAAGTTAAAAGGAGTAACAACGGTAGACCGTTTGATTCGGAACTGAATATCCAGTCGGTAGTCGGAATCAAGAAGATCAGTGATTTTACAGAGTCAAGAGTGGATACTGCACCAGAGAAACGAGTGGAACTTCACTGCCATACCAAGATGAGCGATATGGATGCGGTAACAGACGTCACAACGCTTCTAAAGCAGGCGCATGACTGGGGACATCCGGCGATGGCGGTCACGGATCATGGTGTAGTTCAGGCATTCACGGATGCAAATCATTATATTGAGTCACTGGGTAAGGACGATCCGTTCAAAGTTATCTATGGTGTGGAAGGATATCTGGTAGATGATCTGACTGATGTAGCGGTAAATGAAAAAGGGCAGTCGCTGGATGACATCTATGTAGTTTTCGATCTGGAGACAACCGGATTCAGTCCAATCAAGGATAGGATCATCGAGATCGGTGCGGTAAAGGTAGAACATGGCGTGATCACAGACAAATTCAGTACATTTGTCAATCCGAAAGTACCGATCCCGTTCCAGAATCACACAGCTTACCAGCATTACTGACCAGATGGTTATGGGGCGCCGGATATTGAGACGGTTCTTCCACAATTTCTGGAGTTCATAGGAGATGCGGCACTGGTCGCACACAATGCCTCTTTTGATGTAAGTTTTATTGAACAAAACTGCAGATATCAGGATATCCAGCCGGATTTCACATCGGTGGATACGGTGTCGATGGCGCGTATCCTTCTGCCGACGTTGTCAAAGTATAAGCTGAATGTGGTGGCAAATGCACTCCATATTTCACTGGAGAACCACCACCGGGCGGTCGATGACGCCGGAGCAACTGCTGAGATATTTGTAAAATTTGTGGAAATGTTAAAGGACAGAGGCATTTATGATCTGGCGAAGCTAAACCAGTTTGGAGAGAACAATGCTGATGCTGTCCGGAAACTTCCGTCATACCATGTGATTATTCTGGCACTGAATGAAGTGGGACGTGTGAATCTGTATACCCTGATCTCAATGTCCCATCTGAAATACTATGCAAGAAGACCAAGAATTCCAAAGAGCGAACTGTCGAAATACAGAGAAGGACTTCTGGTGGGAAGTGCCTGTGAGGCGGGAGAACTTTATCAGGCGATTCTGAATGAAAAGTCGGAAGAACGAATCGCAAAGATCGTAAACTTCTATGATTATCTGGAGATTCAGCCGCTTGGCAATAACCAGTTCATGATCGAGAGCCCGAAGATTACGAAGGTACAGAACGAGGAAGACTTAAAAGAGATCAACCGGAAGATCGTGGCACTTGGCGAACGGTTCAATAAGCCGGTTGTCGGAACATGTGATGTACATTTCATGAATCCGGAGGATGAGGTATACAGAAGGATCATCATGGCAGGGAAGGGATTCGGTGATGCGGACAGTCAGCCGCCACTGTATCTTAGGACGACTGATGAGATGCTGGAGGAATTCGAATACCTGGGATCCGCAAAGGCAAGAGAGATTGTCATTGAGAACCCGGTGAAGATCGCCGGAATGGTGGAGAAGATCACACCGGTGCGTCCGGACAAGTGTCCGCCGGTCATCCCGGATTCGGATAAGATGCTGCGTGACATCTGTTATAACAAGGCGCATTCAATGTACGGGGAAGATTTGCCGGAGATTGTTACCGAGCGTCTGGAACGAGAATTGAATTCTATCATATCAAATGGATTTGCCGTTATGTACATTATTGCACAGAAACTGGTATGGAAGTCGGTGGAGGACGGATATCTGGTAGGATCCCGTGGTTCCGTAGGATCTTCCTTCGTGGCGACCATGGCTGGGATTACAGAGGTTAACCCGTTAAGTCCTCATTATTATTGTAAAAAATGTCACTACAGCGACTTTGAGTCAGAAGAAGTCAGAAAGTTTGCCGGAGGCTGCGGATGGGATATGCCAGACCGGATCTGTCCGGTGTGTGGAGAAAAGCTTACAAAAGACGGTTTCGACATCCCGTTTGAGACATTCCTTGGATTTAAGGGAAATAAAGAACCGGATATCGACTTGAACTTCTCGGGAGATTATCAGAGTAATGCACACAAATATACGGAAGTCATCTTCGGCGCAGGTCAGACGTTTCGTGCCGGAACGGTTGGTACACTGGCGGATAAGACAGCGTTTGGGTATGTAAAGAATTATTACGAAGAACACGGACAGGGAAAGAGAAAATGTGAGATTGACCGTATCGTACAGGGCTGTACGGGAATCCGGCGAAGTACCGGACAGCATCCAGGCGGTATCATCGTACTTCCGCTTGGTGAAGAGATCAACTCCTTTACGCCGGTACAGCATCCGGCGAATGATATGACGACCGATATCGTTACCACACATTTCGATTACCATTCGATCGACCACAACCTGTTAAAGCTTGATATTCTCGGACATGATGATCCGACCATGATCAAGACGCTGGAGGAATACATCAGCTCTCCGGCGATGGACAATGAATACAATGAGACGGATAATCGTTTTGATGCAACCAAGATTCCGTTGGATGATCAGGGGGTGATTTCGTTATTCCATGATACATCGGCACTTGGGATCAAACCAGATGATATCGGCGGATGCCCGGTCGGATGTCTGGGAATCCCGGAATTTGGAACAGACTTTGTTATCCAGATGGTCGTGGATACGAAGCCGAATACAATCTCGGATCTGATCCGTATCTCCGGGCTGTCACATGGAACAGACGTATGGCTGAATAATGCCCAGGAACTGATCCGGAGCGGTAAGGCAACGATTTCTACTGCAATCTGTACCCGAGATGATATCATGACGTATCTGATCAACAAGGGAATGGACAGCGAGGAATCCTTTACTATTATGGAACGTGTCCGTAAAGGAACGGTTGCCAAAGGAAAATGTAAGGAATGGCCGGAATTCAAAAAAGACATGGCTGAGCATAATGTACCGGACTGGTATGTCTGGTCGTGTGAGCAGATCAAGTACATGTTCCCGAAGGCGCATGCGGCGGCGTATGTCATGATGGCATACCGTATCGCATATTGTAAGATCAACTATCCGCTTGCATATTACGGGGCATATTTCGGAATCCGTGCAGATGCATTCTCTTATGAGATCATGTGTCAGGGGAAGGAAAAGCTTCAGTACTATATCGATGATTACAATCGTCGTTCTGCGACACTCAGCAAAAAAGAACAGGATACGATGAAAGATATGAAGATCGTTCAGGAGATGTATGCAAGAGGATTCGAATTTGAGCCGCTTGACATCTACAAAGCACAGGCAACGAAGTTCCTGATCGTAAATGGCAAACTGATGCCGCCGCTTTCCAGTATTGACGGTATGGGAGAGAAGGCTGCCGAGGCAGTTGCAGAAGCCTCAAAAGATGGGACCTATCTGTCGCTGGATGATTTCAGACAGAGAACAAAAGCAAGTAAGACCGTTATTGACACGATGGTTGATCTTGGAATTCTTGCGGATCTTCCGGCATCGAACCAGCTGTCATTGTTTGATTTTTAGGAGAGAGATAACAGATGGGAAGAATAAAACAGTCACAGATCACATACTGGTGTCACGAGATCATCCGTTCACAGGCAGAAGCAGGCGGATGTTATATCGATGCGACCATGGGAAAGGGGAATGATACCTTGTTCCTGTGTGAGCTTGCCGGAGAAAATGGAAAGGTACTTGCATTTGATATTCAACAGGAAGCACTGGATGCGACGCGAGAATTACTAAGGACACACGGAAAAGAGCAGCAGGCGGAACTGATCCTGGACGGGCATGAGCATATGGACCGGTATGCAATGGAAGAGAGTACAGATGTGATCTGTTTTAATTTCGGATATCTTCCGGGCGGGGATCATAAGCTTGCAACTACATACCAGACCAGCATAGAGGCAATCGGAAAAGGTCTCGGCATACTGAAACACGGTGGTATGATGAGCCTGTGTATTTATAGTGGCGGAGATACCGGATTCGAAGAAAAAGAGAAGATTCTCGAATACATAAAAGGACTTCCGGGAAGAGAGTATACCGTGATCGTCAATGAATACTATAACCGGAAGAACTGTCCGCCGATGCCGGTATTTATATTTAAAGAGTAACCCGGAAGCAAAAGAAACGAAGACAGAAAAATTTGGAATTTGACAAATCAATGCTTTAACTCATGAAAGTATTATGTTATACTATTACAAGGTGGCGTAAACGGAATGCCGCTTACACGAAAGGATGGAAAAGAAGTATGTCAGAAAAAGTAATTATGCTTGGGAACGAGGCAATCGCCAGAGGTGCATATGAGGCCGGAGTAAAGGTATCGGCAGCATATCCTGGTACGCCTAGTACAGAGATCAGTGAGAACCTGGTCAAATATAAAGATAGTTTATACTGCGAATGGTCACCGAATGAAAAAGTTGCAACAGAAGTAGCGATCGGTGCATCCGTATCAGGAGTACGTGCTATGTCCTGTATGAAGCATGTGGGATTTAACGTGGCAGCGGATCCTACATATACCGTATCTTACATGGGAGTCAACGGAGGACTTGTCATTGTTGTTGCAGATGATCCGGGACTTTACAGTTCTCAGAACGAGCAGGATACAAGAATGGTCGCTCGCGCGGCACAGCTCCCGGTGATCGAACCATCAGACAGTGCAGAGGCAAAAGAATTTATTAAGATCGCATTTGATTTGAGTGAACAGTTTGACCGTCCGTTTGTATACCGTACGACAACAAGACTTGCACATTCACAGGGACTTGTAGAATTAAACGAACGCAAAGAGATCGAAGATAAACCATATGAGAAGAATATCCGCAAGAATGTTATGATGCCGGGAAATGCGAAACTCCGTCATGTAGAGATCGAAAAACGGAATCAGGAACTGGCAGAGGCAGCAAATACGCTTCCGATCAACAGAGTTGAGATGAACGATACAAAGATCGGTGTGATCACAAGTGGAATTCCTTATCAGTATGTAAAAGAAGCACTTCCGGAAGCATCTGTGTTAAAACTTGGACTGGTGAATCCGCTTCCGAGAAAGCTGATCGAGGACTTTGCTTCGAAAGTAGATACATTATACGTTATAGAAGAACTGGATCCTGTCATTGAGACACAGGTGAAATCTTGGGGAATTAAGGCAATTGGTAAAGAAATCTTTACGGTACAGGGAGAGTACAGTGCGAATATGATCCGTCAGGCAATCCTGAAAGAGGAATTGGACATCAGCAAACCTGCAGAGGCACCTGGAAGACCACCGATCTTATGTCCGGGATGTCCACACAGAGGTGTGTACTATGTGCTGAATAAGTTAAAGATACATGCAGCAGGTGATATTGGATGTTATACACTGGGAGCAGTTGCACCACTTAGTGTCGTGGATACAACAATCTGTATGGGAGCCAGTATCTCAAGTCTTCATGGTATGGAAAAAGCCAAAGGAAAAGAATATATCAAGAACTGGGTCGCTGTGATCGGGGATTCTACATTCTTACATACCGGTGTCAATTCGCTTATGAATATGATGTATAACAAAGCAACGGGAACAGTTATTATTTTAGATAACTCTACAACAGGTATGACCGGTCATCAGGATCATGCGGCAACCGGAAAGACACTTCAGGGAGATCCGACATACGCAATCGATATTCCTGCTTTGTGCCGCGCGATCGGAGTGAAGAATGTTGTGGAAGTCAATGCAAGAGATATCCAGGCAGTAGAGAAAGTGGTGAAAGAAGAAATCGCAAAAGATGAAGTATCTGTGATTATAACAAAGACACCTTGCGTTCTTTTGGATAAGTCGAAGAAACCGTCATATCAGACACACACAGACAAATGTAAAAAATGTGGTATGTGTATGAAACCGGGATGTCCGGCTATGACAAAGAATGCAGACGGAACCATTTCTATCGATGATACAATGTGTACAGGTTGCGGACTTTGTGCAAGCCTGTGTAAATTTGACGCAATTGAGTTAGTAAAGGAAGGTGACAGATAATGGCAGCAAAGAATATTATGATCGTCGGAGTCGGCGGACAGGGAACACTGCTTACAAGCAGAATCTTAGGAGCCTTGCCATTGCCGGCGGCTATGATGTAAAGCTTTCCGAAGTACATGGAATGGCTCAGCGTGGCGGAAGTGTTGTAACATTTGTAAGATATGGGGAGAAAGTGGCAGAACCGATCGTAGAAGAGGGGCAGGCGGATGTGATCATCGCATTCGAACGTCTGGAAGCACTCAGATATGCACATTTTCTGAAAAAGGATGGTGCACTGATCATCAATGACTGGAGAATCGATCCGATGCCGGTCGTGATCGGGGCAGCACAGTATCCGGAAAATATTATTGAGACACTCGGAGAAGAACACAAAGTCTATACAGTAAATGCAACAGAAGAAGCAAAGAAGATCGGTAATCCGAGAGTGTTCAACCTGATCGTGCTTGGTGTAGCGGCTCAGCATATGGATTTTACAAAAGAACAGTGGTACGAAGTGATTGAAAAGACAGTTCCTCCAAAAACCATTGAGATTAATAAAAAAAGCATTTGACGTTGGCTATCATTTATAAGGAGGTACGGAACAGGTTATGGCAAGAGTAGCACTGAAAGATTGGAAAGAACAGATCAGAGACCCGAAGATTGAGTGTATGAGCAGAGATGAGATGACTGCACTGCAGAGCGATCGTCTGGTAAAACAGGTGAAAAAATGTATACGAAAATGTAGAATTTTATCGTAAGAAAATGGATGAAATAGGAGTAGAACCAGGGGATATCAAAGGGATTGAGGATATTGGTAAGCTTCCGTTTACGACGAAAGAGGACTTAAGAGCAAATTATCCGTTTGGCCTTCTGGCTGTTCCAAAAGATAAGATTGTCAGGGTTCAGGGAACATCGGGAACAACCGGAAAACTTACCCTTGCTTCTTATACACAGAAAGACATAGATGTATGGGGCGAGTGTGTGGCCAGAGGTCTTACGATGGCAGGACTTACAGCAGAAGACCGCATTCATATCTGTTATGGATATGGATTGTTCACAGGAGGCATGGGGCTGGATTTCGGAGCAAGAAAGCTTGGAGCAATGGCTATCCCGATGTCAGCAGGTAATACGAAGAGACAGCTGATGTGTATGGAAGACTTTGGCGCAACTGCATTTGCATGTACACCATCTTATGCGCTGTATCTTGCAGAGGCCGCCAATGAGGCCGGAATCGTAGACAAACTCCAGTTGAAGGTTGGAATCAACGGGGCAGAGCCATGGACAGAAGAGATGCGTCTGAAGATCGAAGAACTCCTGGATGTAAACTGCTTTGATATCTATGGCCTGTGCGAGGTTACAGGACCAGGTGTAGCTTTAGAGTGTATCCATCATAATGGTATGCATGTATATGAAGACTATTTTTATCCGGAAGTATTGAACCCAGCTGATAACAGCCATTGCGCAGACGGAGAGATCGGAGAACTGGTATTCACAACACTTGCCAAAGAAGGTATGCCGTTACTTCGTTACAGAACCAAAGACCTTACAAGTATTGATCATTCTACCTGTGAATGTGGACGAACACTCCCGAGAATTTCAAAATTCAAAGGACGTACCGATGATATGAAGGTTATCCGCGGAGTCAATGTATTCCCTACACAGGTTGAGACTGCACTGCTTTCTGTCGGTGGAGGAGTTGCACCGCATTATCTGATGATCGTTGACCGTGAGAATAATCTGGATGTGCTGACCGTTATGGTAGAAGTGGATGAAAAATATTTCTCAGATGAGATTCGTAAACTGGATGAGTTAAAGAATAAAGTTGCGGCAGTCTTAAAACAGGCACTCGGTGTTGCAGTAAGAGTGAAACTCGTAGAGCCAAAGACCATCGAAAGAAGTGAGGGTAAGGCAAAACGTGTCATTGATAACAGAGGTTTATAAACAGGAGGAAATAACATGGGCGTAAGTAATACCGTACAACAGTTATCGGTTTTTTGGAAAACAGAGAAGGACGTCTGGAAGAAGTATTAGATGTACTCGCAAAAAGCAATGTGAATATCGTAGCACTGAGTCTTGCGGATACATCTGATTATGGAATGCTGCGTATGATCGTATCAGATCCGCATAAGGGACGCATGGCATTAAAGGAAGTAGGGATTACTTCGATGCTGACAGATGTAGTAGCACTTCGTGTACCACATGCAACCGGTTCATTGAGCAAAGCAATGCATCAGATCGTGGACGGTGAAGTAAACATTGAATATATGTACGCTTTTGCAAATGGAGATGATGCGGCAGCAGTATTAAAGAGTGATGATCCGGCAAGAGTAATCGATATTCTGAAAGGAAGCGGTTTTGATGTGTACAGTGCAGATGAAGCGTATCGTGCAAACCAATAGACAGGAAAGAGGAACAGTATGGGTGTAGATAAGAGTGATGTTTTAAAGAAAATGAGGGAAGCAGAAGCCATCTATGTATTGATGTCTGATTGTACCAGAATGCCTTTCGTAGTGTGCGATCCGGAGACTTATGATGATCAGGTGCTGATTTCTCTCCGAAGAAGAAGCCATGAAGGGCGGACAGGAATTCCTGAAAGAGGGAAATCCTCTGAAGATATTTAATATTGAAAATAAATTACATGCTTTCATTTTACAGCAGTTTATTCCCGGCCGGAGTGGAATGGGATGTGGGTAGGAAAAGATACAGAAGAAGAAGATCAAGCTTCAACTTACAGAACTGGTCAGAAGACCGGAGCAGAAACCGGGAGAGGAACCGATCGAGAATCCGAGTTTCCAGATTACAGCTATGTACTTCATGCAGGAAGCACGTAAGCAGAAAGAAATGAAGATTACAGAAGATATGAAGGATCTTCAGGAAGAATTGATGGCGCACTATCAGGATGCAACCTTCATTACCGCGGTCACGGAAGAGAAGAAAATGCCGGTGTTGAATAAGAATGACGGACAGGTATTATTGCCGGTATTTACCGATGTTCAGGAGTTCCTGAAGTTCCAGAACAACCATTCGGATACAAGATATTCTATGGGAGTGCTGGAAGCGGTAAAAGTTCCGGAAGCAATGGGTGATGAAATGACAGGTGTAGTGGTGAATCCATTTGGTGTGGATCTGCAACTGAATATTGCAAGACCACAGAATCAGAATTAGTCTTACAGGTACGAAAAAGCCGGATAACATTTGTTATCCGGCTTTTTTTCGTAATCTCTCGCATTAAGTCATGTATTTCTTTTAAATATTCAAATCTGAAATAGCTATATTTTAATATAATAAAAAGTACATCAAAAACTTAGATTCGTTATGATTAGAGCGGTGTTACATTAACAGCCTGTGGTCCTTTGGCGCCGTCTGTAACTTCGTATTCCACTTCCTGACCTTCTTCAAGCGTCTTGAATCCATCCATGTTCAGTCCTGAATAATGAACGAATACATCATGACCTTCAGCGTCAGAAATGAAACCGTAACCTTTTTGGTTGTTAAACCATTTTACAGTACCTTTCATGATCATACCTCCATAAAATATTATTAAATCGCATATTTATATAGGAAAACTATAAAATACACTATTGTCAGATTAGCATATATTGATAAATACGTCAATGGATATATGAAATGTTTTTGTGTTTTTGTACAAAAATCAATCTACTTGACGAATGAACGTCAAACGTGTAAAGTAATATTGTTCAAACTAACAAAGGATTAAAAGGTTGGAAAAACTATGATTACATTGACAGGAAAAAAGATATCGGAAGGGATTGCGATCGGAAGACTTTCCTTTTATAAGCGTGATACAAAAGAAATCCGCAGGATCTATGTCAAAGATGTAGAAAAAGAAGTGATGCGTTTTCAAAAAGCCAGACAGAAGGCATTGCAGGAATTACGCGATCTGTATGATCTGGCAGCGAAGGATGTCGGAGAAGCGAATGCGGCAATCTTTGAGATGCAGCAGATGATCCTGGAAGACCAGGAGATCATCCGTCAGATTACAAGTATTATTGTTGAGCATAAGCTGAATGCAGAATATGCGGTAAAAAATGCGGTTGAAAATATTTTGGCAAGCGCTTCAAAGAGTAATAAGAATTATGTGCAGGGGCATGAGGCAGATGTAAAGGATGTATCGACAAGAGTACTCCGGATTCTTGCAAGGACATGGAAAGATAAGATGCTGACGGATGAGCCGTTTATTCTTGCTGCGGGAGAACTTTATCCAAGTGAGACTGTAAAGTTTGATAAGAGCAAAATTCTTGGATTTGTGACCAGATATGGAACTATCAATTCCCATACGGCTGTGCTTGCAAGAACCAAAGGAATACCATCGGTGATCGGACTGGGAGAATCCCTGAAAAAAGAATACGAAGGCAAGACGATCATCATCGATGGTTTTGAGGGAAAAGTATATATTGAGCCGGATTATACGACGATTTCCAAGATGAAGCAGAAGCAGGATGAGAATCATACCCAGGTACAGAATCTGGAACGTCTGAAGGGAAAAGAGAATATTACACAGAGTGGACAGAAGATTGACGTCTGTGCAAATATCGGAACCAGGGAAGATATAGAAAATGTACTGAGAAGTGATGCCGGAGGAATCGGATTATTCCGCAGCGAATTCCTGTATATCGAAAATGGGACAAAGCTGCCGACAGAAGAACAGCAGTTCCAGGTATACCGTCTGGCAGCAGAGGCAATGGGCACCAAAAAGGTCGTAATCCGTACCGCAGATCTGGGAGGCGAAAAGCAGGCAGAATGTCTAGAGCTCGGAGAAGATAGAAATCCGGAGATCGGCTATAGGGGAATCCGTGTATCGCTGGATAAAGATGAGATATTTAAGACACAGCTCCGTGCAATTTTACGTGCATCTGCATATGGAAATATGTCGGTCATGTTTCCGATGATCACGGATGTGGAAGAAGTAAAACAGGCGAAACTGATTCTGGAAAAGATAAAGAATGAACTGAAAGACGAGAAGATTCCGTTCAATGAAGAGATTAAGATCGGTGTTATGATCGAGACGCCTGCAGCGGTTATGATCAGTGGAGAGCTGGCAAGAGAAGCAGATTTCTTCAGTATCGGAACGAATGACCTGACACAGCTGACACTCGGAATGGACAGAACAAACAGCAGACTGGAGCGCTTTTATAATACACATCATCCGGCGCTTCTTAAGATGATCCGTATTATTGCCAATAATATCCACCTGGAAGGAAAGAAAATCGCATTATGCGGTGATCTGGCGGCTGATCTTAGTCTGACTGAGAAGTTTATCCAGATGGGGATCGATGAGTTGTCTGTAGCACCGAACCAGGTACTTGCTTTGAGAAAAAAAATAAGGGAAATACAGTAAGTTATAGTTAATATCTTGTTGTTGAGAGTATAAGGAGGAAAAGAGTAACATGGTGGAAAAATTATTTAAGCTCCGTGAGAACGGGACGGATGTCAGGACCGAGGTTATGGCAGGTATCACCACGTTCATGACCATGGCGTACATCCTTGCGGTCAATCCGAGTATCCTGTCTGCGACAGGGATGGATTCCGGTGCGATCTTTACATCCACAGCACTGGCGGCAATGATCGGTACGTTTCTGATGGCATTCTTTGCCAATTATCCGTTTGCACTGGCGCCGGGAATGGGATTGAATGCGTACTTTGCATATACCGTTGTTCTCGGAATGGGGTATAAGTGGGAAGTTGCACTGACAGCGTCTTTGTAGAAGGTATCGTATTTATCGTACTTTCGCTTACAAATATCCGTGAGGCAATCTTCAATGCAATCCCGAAAAATCTGAAGTCTGCAGTCAGTGTCGGCATCGGATTGTTTATCGCATTTATCGGACTTCAGAATGCAAATATCGTAGTGGGAGGTTCTACGCTTTTGGAGTTATTCTCAATTGATGGGTACAACAGTGCAAAAGGTGTGGAAGCATCCATGAATAACGTGGGAATCACGGTTCTTCTTGCATTGATCGGTGTGGGAATTACAGGAATTCTGGTAATTAAGAATGTAAAGGGAAATATTTTATGGGGAATCCTGCTCACATGGATTTTAGGAATTATCTGCCAGATGGCAGGTATCTATGTGCCGGATCCGGAGATTGGATTCTACAGTCTGCTTCCGGACTTTAGCAGTGGATTTTCAATCCCTAGTATCATGCCGGTATTTGGTAAACTTGATTTTAGCGGAGTATTTTCCCTGAATTTCATCGTCGTTATCTTTGCATTTTTATTTGTTGATATGTTTGATACGATCGGAACATTGATCGGTGTATCTACCAAGGCAGGTATGTTAGATGAAGAAGGACATCTTCCGAATATCAAAGGGGCACTGATGGCTGATGCGGTTGCAACAACCGTCGGAGCAGTTCTTGGAACAACAACGACTACCACGTTTGTGGAAAGTGCATCAGGTGTATCTGAAGGAGGAAGAACCGGGCTGACTTCCGCAACAACAGCCATTTTATTCGGGTTGTCGTTGTTCCTGTCACCAATCTTCCTTGCAATTCCATCGTTTGCAACAGCACCGGCTTTGATCGTAGTGGGATTCTATATGTTGACAAATGTGACGCACATTGATTTTGATAATTTTTCAGAAGCACTGCCATGCTACATCTGTATCCTCTATGCCATTTTCTACAGCATCTCAGAATGGTATCTCTATGGAATGATTCTTACGTTGATCCTGAATCTGATGCTGGAAGGCAAAAGAAAGAAAACAGCGATAATCGATAGTACTTGACGT
>ENA-OQCX01000309-OQCX01000309.1-human-gut-metagenome-genome-assembly--contig:-NODE-309-length-25497-cov-3.729287_pt1 | contig 25497 bp, 27 predicted proteins | sample MGYA00242762_ERZ504587 | MGnify/ENA primary metagenome ERZ504587 (study PRJEB26092, sample SAMD00036337) | human gut metagenome | host: Homo sapiens | study: EMG produced TPA metagenomics assembly of... | reverse complement strand
GCCTGTCATCGAATTGACGGAAAGGCTTTCCGTTCAAAAGGTTTGTCGGTTGTTTTTGATAATTCGCATTGCGGAGATTTTCCGGAAAATCAATCTGTGCCATATCTCTAAATTTTGTGAAAGTGCCTGTCTTGTCAAAAAGAACCTTGCTGTTCTTGATATTGTGCCAAAATGCGGTTGTATAGCCGTTAAAAGCCTTGCCACCATTGATTACCGTATCAATATACCGACCGAATCTGTCAACTTCACGGTAGATTATGTCAACGGGAATACCGTTATTCATAACCGTGTTGTCCTCGCTCTCCCAATAATGATTGCCGAATTCTGCAATCGAACAGTATTTTTCGAGGAGATTTTCTCTTGTTTCAGCTGTCGGAATTTCAGCGCAGTAAACATAAATATCATAGTCTGAATTTTCATCACTTGCACCTGTTGAGCGAGAACCGCCGAGTGCGACAGCCTCAACCGTATCAAGCGACTTGAGTGCAAGCAAAATTTCTTCAAAGTTTGCGTCCTTAACATTGTATTCCGCAAAATTCATAGTTTTGATCTCCTTTATTTTATGGTATCATATTCCTTTTGTCGGATTAAGCCGTAACTTCTGCCGTTTCGGTTGGACTTATCTTATCTTCAAGCACAACCCTTTTGCCTCTCCAACCGCCCTTTATCCAGCGGATAAACACAACGACGCCTCTGAAAATTTCATCGGCAGCCATGGCAATCCAAATTCCGGTAAGTCCCATTCCGAAATAAATTCCGAGCAGCCAGCCGAGTCCGACGCTCAAAAGCCACATTGAAAAAATTGCGAGTGCAGTCGGGAATTTAACATCGCCGGCGGCTTTCATACTGTTGATTATAACAAGGTTTGTTGTTCTGCCGAATTCAAGAATAATCGCAATGAACATAACTGATGAACCGAGTGCGATAACAGCCTTATCACCCGTGAAAAGTCCGAGTGTAAACGGCGAAATCAACCAGTTTACAATTGCAACCGAGATTGAAATTATCATACCGAAACGCAAAGTTTCAGCACCCTGCGGTATGCAAAATCGTAATCGTGAGCGCCTACGCTGTGACCGACAATAATTTGTGTTGCATTTGCAGCGGCAAGAGCAATCATATATGTGAACATTGAAAGCATATTGGCGTAGATTTTTGCGTTGATTGCAACGATACCCATTGTATTGATGAATGCCTGTAAAAACAGCTGTGAACAGTCGTAGGAAATGTTCTCGCCTGCTGTCGGAATGCCGAGTTTAAGAAGGCTTTTGAGAACATCATACGGAAACGGGCGAAGATATTTAAGGCTGAACTTGCCTTTGATAACCGTGTAGAAGTATATAACAGATGCAATTACCGCAATAACTCTGCTTCCGCATGTGGAAACAGCCGCACCCGACGCACCGAGTCCGAGAACCTGAAGCGGTCCGTAGAGCAAAAGAGCATTTCCGCAGATATTGATAATGTTCATTCCAAGACCGATAATCATACCGAAAACGGTTTTGCCGTTGCTTGCAAAAATTGAGTTAAAAGCATTAATAAGCGCCTGAGTAAAGATTGTACCGCCGACTATTCGCATATACATATCCGATTCGTCAAGCATTGCCGCAGGCACCTGCATTGCCTCAAGCAGATTTCGGCTGAATATGAAAACAACAAAGCTGATTACAATACTCAGCACAAGGTTGAATGACAACGCAACCGTGTAAATCATATTCATCTTTTCTTTTTTACCTGCCCCAAGGTACTGGCTGACGATTATGCCCGTTGCGCTTGATATAATGTTAAAGGCAAGAGTCAGAAAACCGAGAACCTGGTTTGCGTTGCCGATTGCACCAACGGCGGTTTCGTTGTAGTTTGAGAGCATAATCGTGTCAACATAGCCGAGTGAGATGCCGAGCAACAGCTGTAAAAATATCGGCCACGCAAGCTTGATTACGCGCTGATTCATAACTGAATCATTCGGATTTTTGAGTTTTGAAGAAGTAGCAGACATAATGTAATCTCCGTTGAATAAAATGATTAATATAAGTTTTTATGTTTTGTATGTTTTGAAAAAATAAATTCTGTGTAAATTGTGCATTGCCGTTGTTCTGACTGCTTGACCGCCGTGTATTTGAGATGTATAATCTAATTACGGAGGGTTGCAATCTGTCGCAATCTTCAAACTAAGTTCAGATAACCGACGGTTGTTTTGGATAAAATCAGAAAAAATACAACGCAAATGCGAAAGGATAAATAGTTATGAATATATGCGTTTTTGGCTCATCAAGTGAGCAAATTGACAAAATCTATCTCGAATCTGCCGAGCATCTCGGCAAAAAGATTGCCGAAAAGGGTTACAACCTTGTTTTCGGTGCGGGAAAATACGGTGTTATGGGCGCATCTGCCCGAGGCGCATACAGCGCAGGCGGCCACACAATCGGAGTTACACCCGATTTTTTTATTGATGTGGGTGTTGTTTTTGACAAATGCTCCGAACTTATTGTAACAGATACAATGCGTGAACGCAAAGGTATTATGGAAGATAAAGCGGACGCTTTTGTAATCTGTGCCGGCGGTATGGGTACTTTTGAAGAATTTTTTGAGGTTCTCACACTCAAGCAGCTTAACAGACACACAAAGCCTATCATTATATATAATGTAAAAGGCTACTATAACTCAATGCTTGCAATGCTTGACAATGCCGTAAGTGAAAAGTTTATGACCAATGCCTGTAACAGACTCTATACGATTGCCGATACCGAAGAAGAGGTTTTCAATCAGCTCGAGAATTATGTTCCGTTCAGCTATGACAAATATGAGTTTCTTAAAAAGGACGGTGGGCATAATGGCTGACCAATGCGAATTTTGTGCAAACTTTGTCAGTGATGACGAATTCGGTGATTATTGCAATATCAACCTTGACGAGGACGAAATGGCAAGGTTTTTAACCCGAAGCACAGACACCTGTCATTACTTTCAACTTTATGATGAGTACAAAATAGTGAGAAAACAAAATTAAATAATTTAAAACAGCAATATAACAAAATAAGTTACACGGTTGTAACTTTTGCCTCAAATTTAATTAAATGTCGTTTGTTATTATTGTAAACCTAAAATCCCCTTAATTAAAGGGGATTTTTGTTTTTTATATCATTTTAAAGGTTAGAATATGAATAAAAGACAAGCAGATTAAGTCCATTAAAATATAATCGAAAAAGAAAAGTTTAGAGGAATGCACAAATGTAATGTGAAAATCTTGTGAATTCATCCAAAAAAAATGACAGAGGAGAAATAAATATTGCAAAATGTGCGTTGAAGGTATAGAATATTATTATATTTTGTACAGCAGTGCACCATTTTAGTGCATTATTTTTTAAGAGGAGAGGGTTTTTGTGGGCCTTTTTAACAGGATTATTGATAAGATGGTCAGCGACAAAGTTCCATTTAAAAAGAGAAAAAGGCTGATTGTTTTTGTTGCAATCATAACCCTTCTTTCAATGACAACAGCAACGGTTGCGTGGTTCTCGGTAAACACGTTTGCAGGTGTGGACAAGCTTGACCTTAATATCAGCCTTGCCGCTCAGCTTAAAGTAAGTATGGAAAACCACGGCAAAGACCTTGAAAAATACGGCAAGGTAATCACGAACGAGATGATTGACGATTACCTTAAAAAGCACGGTTCAAGCCTTGAAGATATGGTGCTTGACCCTGTTACAACAAGAGAGGGTACAGAGTTCACCAATCAGCGCGGCACAGTCAGAGAGCCTAACAAGCGTAGCTACCTTGAGTTTGAATGCTACTTCATTGCGACTGAGGAAATGTGGGTTCACCTCACAACCGAAAGCACAAAAGCAGGCGCTGATGACGGTACAAAGGTATCGACAGAATCAACCGGCGCAAAGGCTGATGTAGTAAATTGTGCGAGAGTTGATTTCACAGCCGAGGGAGCAGGCAACGGCACAACAATTTATGAGCCGAACAGAAGCACTCCCGTAAACGGACAGACAACTTTTGATTTGCCGTCAGGTTCAATGGTTTACTCAAACAACACGAGACTTTTCCATCTTAATCAGCTCGAACCTGTTAAGGTAACAGTTCGCCTTTGGATTGAGGGTAACGACCCCGAGTGTGATGACGATGTTCAGGATGCACAGCTTTCTGTACAGCTTGGCTTTGTCGGATGCGATAAGGACAATAAGCCAATATCATAAAGAAGAGCCGAGGTTCGCAGCCCTGAAATAACGACCGGCGAGGACTAAGCCGAGAAAATCACGAAAGTGATTGGAGCGGATTAGACAAGTGGGAGTTATTTAAGGAATAGCGGAGAACAACGAGGCTTGACAAAAAGAAGAGCCGTGGTTACAAAACCACCTAACTAATATATGTAAAGATTTAACTTTTGAGGGGAGAGAAAAACTTGTTCGGAAAAAAGAAACCAAAAATTGAACAACCGATTACTCCCGAGGAGTTAAGTCGCTTAAACGATAAGAAAATGGCAGATGCGAGATTGAACATTTTCATGTAAAAAATGATTCAATCGAGATTGTAAAATACAAAAAGCGCAGACGGCTTTTGAGCATTATCCTTTCGGTCTGCATAATCATTCTTCTTATTCTGTTCATTGTTTCAACGCTTGTAACGCAATGGGGCGACTTGATTATCAGCATTGATTCTCCTGCCGTAAAAAAAGGTATCGTGCTGAGCGAAGACGCTGACTTCAAAACTCAGTGTGCTTCACTTACTGCGGAGCAGGTTAAGGATGTTACAAACATTACATATTCATGGCTTCCTGTTGATCTTGACACAAGCAAGGACGGTGCGCACAACGGCAAAAACTATGTTGCTTATACATTCTATTGTAAAAATAACGGAGAGGTTGAGCTTGACTATGATGCTGTGCTTGAAATCACAGGTGCGGCTAAGTCGGCAGATGAAGCAACCCGAGTTATGATTTACAAAAACGGCAAGAGCTCAATTTACGGCAAAGGTCAGTACAAAGACAGAAGCAAAGCCGAAACCGATTGCACAAAGTTTGTAAGCGATAAGGAAGTTTATAAAACATCAACCGAAAAATTCAAGGTTGGCGATATTGATAAATACACAATCGTAATTTGGATTGAGGGTAACGATCCCGAATGTATCGACGATATCCGTAACGGTCATGTCAGAATGAGAATGCTGTTCTCGGTTCGTGACGATGAAGAGTCCACAGCAAAACCGTAATTTTCGGTACAGTATTACATCAACTTGGTATTATGTGCTCGGCACTGATATAGCAAAAAATCCCTATGGTGTTTTAGGGACAAAAAATTATTTTATTTAGGAGGAATTTCTCTATGAAAACAACATCAAGAAAGAGATTATTAATCTCTTCCGTAGCAATGCTCCTCGTAGCAATGCTCGCACTTGGTACAGCAACATTCGCTTGGTTCACACAAAGCACAACAGCAACAGCTAATGGCATCAATGTTAAGACAATCAAATCTTCTGAACTTGTTATCTCAAAACTTGATAAGGCATGGGGTACACAGGTAAAGTATAACTTTGGTTACGATGCTGAGGGTCATAACACAGGTGCTCAGACATTGCTTCCTGTATCATCTGCTGATGGTAAGAACTGGTATACAACAACAGCTGAAGTAAAGGGTTCTTATGCTGCAAAGGCTGGTACAGTAGCAACAAAGATTGACAACAAGGACGGTTATTACTTTGTTAATCAGCTCAATGTTAAGAATAACGGTGAAGCTGATGTAGACAATGTTAAAATTAACTTCTCTTTAGGTACTGATACTAATGCTGCAACAAGAACTGGTTATTACAGAATTGCTTTGGTTCCTGTTACAGATAGCGATGAAAACACAGACAAAATTATCGATCCAACTGGTGCAGACTTCTTTGCAACAACAGCTGGTGAGATTCCTACATTAAAGAACATTTATGGTGCAAAAGATACTGAGGGTTACCAGGCATTAACAGGTACTAAAGTTGATACTGATAAGTCAATCAAGGTTCAGCCAAACAGCGAAACATCTGTAAATGTTGGTACATTGAAAGGTAAGGACGCTGAACTTAAAGATGGCGAAAAGAATGTAGTATACTACAACCTTTATGTATGGTTCGAGGGTCAGGATGTAGATTGTAAGGATGGCAATGCAGGTGCAACAATTCCTCAAATCACATTCACAGTAACTGGTGACACAGTTGAACAGTAGCTGGTAACTAATTAGTAATCTGCTAATTAATTTCGCAAAAATCTAAATGTAATGGAGACCCCTTATGAAAAAAGTTGTAAAAAGAATAGTAAACATAATAATTGACATTATTGTAGTTTTGATTCTGGCAGTTTCGATTTTAATCGTTACATTGTCACTAACTTCCAAATCATCAGGGTCCCCAATATTTTCGGTGTTGCACCCCTCAGCGTTCAGACTGATTCAATGGAGGACACAATTAACGTTGGTGATTTAATTTTCAGTGATGTTACAAATGACCCTTCATATGAATATCAGAAAGGTGACATTGTTACATTCCCAATCACAGTCAACGGTAAATCCGAACTCAATACGCACCGAATTGTTGAGGTTGTTAAGGATGACAACATTACCTACTACAGAACACAGGGTGACAATAAGAAAACCAACCCCGAGCCCGATAAGGATCTTCAAACCTCTTCAACTATTGTTGCCAAGTACACAGGTACGAAGATTGGCGGCGTGGGTAACTTTTTAAGCTTTATCAGAACTCAGCTTGGATTTTTCCTCTGCGTTCTGCTTCCGATGATTATTTTCTTTGTTTATGAAGCAATCCGAGTTGTTCTCAACCTGCTTGCCTACAATAAGGAAAAAACTCTCGAAGAGGCACAGCTTGCGGTTGATTCCGCAGAGCTTACTGAAGAACAGAAAAAGAGAGCTATTGAGGAATATCTTGCCTCCGTCGGAGAAAATCAGGACAAGGCGGAAAATGAGCCTGAGGTACAAACACCTGCTGACGGTAATAATTCCGCTGATGATTCAGATTAAGTTATGACAAATTTGTCCCTAACGCACTAATAGCGTTTATCGTAACGGTATATTTCTTTCTCAGTCTCAGAACTGAGAAAGAAATACAGTTACATACTGTAGGGACGGTCATCGGCCGCCCGCCTTGAAGAAGCTGTCCTTTATGACAGATTTCAGATAGGAGAAATATCTTATGAAACGAAAACTTCCGATAAGGAAAAACATAAGACTTGAAAATTATGATTATTCTGACGGCGGCGGATATTTTATAACTGTGTGTGCCAAAGACAGAAAATGCTTATTTGGAAATGTGAATAAGAACTGTGTAAAAATCAATTGTGATGAAAAAGACATGGTTCTGCTTTCCAATGTAGGGCAAATTGTCGAAAATGCAATTTGTCATATTGAGGAATCGTATAATCATCTTGTTGAATTGGATAAGCATATCGTTATGCCTAACCATATTCACCTTATCCTGTTTTTATCGGGCAGAAAGTCTGATGAAGGCGGGCGGCCAATGACCGCCCCTACTGTTTCGCAAATCGTGAATCAGTTAAAAGGAGCTGTAACAAAGGCTGTAGGCTGTTCCGTATGGCAGAAGTCGTTTTATGACCATATTATCAGGAACAAAGATGATTATGTAAAAATTTGGAATTATATCGACAATAATCCACAGAAATGGACTATGGATAAATACTATTGCGAATGGTAGTATCTTTATGCGGATATAAGCCGTTCACAGATTAAATTCCCCTGTAGGGGCGGTCATCGGCCGCCCGCCTTGAAGAATCTGTCCTTTATGACAGATTTCAGATAGGAATTTAGAAATGTGTTCTTACACAAAAGATGAGAGTAGATTTTTTTAAGGAGACGAAGTACCGTGGATACAGTATTTAAATTTCTTTTTGAATTTCTCGGTCAGTTTTTTGGCTCATTATGGTCAATAATCACCGGGTTATTTGGCGGAGTAGGCAATGCCTTTGATTTTTCCGCTTATGTAAACATTATTAATGCCTATACCACGGAGCTTGGCGGCCTCGCATGGGTAATTGCGATTATTGCCATTGTGCTTCTGGTTGCTGTGCTTGCACTTTGCGTATGGCTTATTGTCGTCGCTGTAAAAAAGTTTATTCGTTCGCACAGAAGAAGAAAAGATACAGATTCTCTTGTTAAAGAGGTTCAGGCACTCAACAAAGAGGTTATGAGACTCAACCTTGAAAAGGATAAGATTCTCTCTATGAAGGTTTCACAGATTGGTCTTAACCCCAACGAGATTTCAGAGCTTACAGGCGAAGAAATCGAGTCGCTCAACAACGGCGAAGAAGAGGACACAGGCGAAAGCCGTTTCTACAAACTTACGGAAATCGACCAGCTTTGGGCAGATTATGTTCCGCCGGTTTATGACAACGATATCACACTTCCCGAGTTCTGTGAGCGTTTCAGACTTTTTGCTTGTTCACAGCTTGGTCTTTACTACGATATTAAGCTTATCAGACTTTTTGTTGCTGCGTTTGCTTCTACCAGACTTATTATCCTTCAGGGTATTTCAGGTACAGGTAAAACTTCACTTGCTTACGCCTTTGGTAAGTTTGTAAACAATCCTTCAATCGTTGCTTCCGTTCAGCCGTCATGGCGCGACAGAACAGAGCTTTTCGGTTACTTCAACGAATTTACAAAGAAGTTCAACGAAACCGAGCTTCTCCGTGCAATGTATGAGGCATCGTACAACGAAAACATCTATGCGGTAATCCTCGATGAGATGAATATCGCTCGAGTTGAGTATTACTTTGCCGAGATGCTTTCAATTCTTGAAATGCCGTCAAGAGATGAGTGGGTTGTTGATATCATCCCGAACTCTTGGCCGTCTGACCCGAAGCATATCGTGAACGGTCAGCTCAAAATTCCGCCGAATATGTGGTACATCGGTACTGCGAATAACGATGACTCGACATTTGCTATCACAGATAAGGTTTATGACCGTGCTATGCCGATTAACATCGACAAAAAGGGTGTTGCTTTTGACGCACCTCTCACAGACTCTGTATACATTTCATACAAACATTTTGAGTACATCCTCAATGCCGCTAAGGTTCAATTTGTTGTTTCGGAAGAGAACCTCAAAAAGATTGCTCTCCTTGACGATTATGTTATTGAGCATTTCCGCATAGCTTTTGGTAACCGTATTGTAAAGCAGCTTCGTGACTTTGTTCCTGCTTATGTCGGAACAGGCGGTACAGAGCTTGACGGTCTTGACTATGTTCTTGCCCGCAAGGTATTTAGAAAATTTGAGTCACTCAATCTTTCATACATTCGTGATGAAATAGATGGCCTTTGTGCGTATATTGACGAGCTTTTCGGCGAAGAAAATATGACTGAGAGCAAGGATTATCTCCGTATGCTCAAGAAGCTTGTATAATTTTAGCAATTCAGGGCGAACTCTGTTCGCCCTTTGCTTGGTGAAAGGACTTTGCGCCTTTTATAAACGGTAAAACTATCTGATTGGAGAAAAATCAATGGCTGATTTTGGTAAATATTTCAGAGCATATATGTATATGCAGGACATTCTGAAAAATGATTTTACTTACAATTACATAACAGAAGCCTTAAGGACGGCGATAAGGGCGAGGATAAGCTCGACGGTAAAACCAACGAAAAGGTAATTGATATGGAGTGGGTTGTTGCCATTGAGGAAACACTTCCGTACATTCAGAAAGCAATAGACGAACAGCGCCGTTTTATTAAGCAGGTTGACAATGTTGTTAGAGTTGAGCTTGCAAAAAAGATTGGCCCCGAGTCGGTTAAGCACCTTTCGCAGCACACTAACTTTATTGCCAAGGTTGAGGGTGATATGGTAACGCCTAACAAAATCCTCACAATTGAGCGTGAAGAAAGCTTTGCTATTTATGAAAACCGTGTGCTTATGACGCTGATTCGCAAAGCGCTTCATTTTGTTGACGATAAATATTCAAAAATGAAAGATGTGCCGAACGACAGCTATAATAAAATTTCTATGGTTCGCCACATTGATTTTAATGAGAAAAAAGTAGATTTTAATCTTAACTATATAAATGAATCTCACGAAACTCTTGCGGATGACCTTGATGTTCTTGATGTTTCTCAGCTTTCGGACTTTGACCGAATCAGAAGAATCAGAACAACCCTTAATGAGTTTTTAAACACTCAGTTGATTAAGGAAATCTCAAAAGAGCCTGAGGTTCGTCCTCCGCTCACGCAGACCAACCTTCTCAAAAAGAACCCCAACTTTAAAAAAGTGGTTGAGCTGTGGAACTTTCTCGACAGCTACAAGCGTAAAGGCTTTGAGGTTGTAAGCGAGGAATACAACGGCAAAATGACAGATACTGTTCAGCAGGATGTTTACTTTGCGATGGGATTCCAGCATTTTATGATGTCTATTGCTACAAACCCGGCACTTCGTTCAATCCTTAAGGAACAGTACGACGCTGAAAATGCACGAATTGCCGAGGAAGAATCAAAGCCGCAGAAGACCCGCGAGGCGGTTATGAAGGCACAGCTTGATGCTGTTCGTAAAGAGGAGATGGAAATCCGCCTTCGTGAAATCCGTGAGCGCGAAAAGAAAATTCTTGACCTCACGAATGAAATTAAGAATTTAAAGGTTATAATTGATCAGAAAGAACAGCAGATTCTCACCCTTAAGGCAGGGTTTCTGCTCTTGAAGACCAACTTGAAGAGGTTAAGAAAGAGCTTCAGCAGACAAAACTCAAGTTGATGGAGCAGAAAAGAGGATTGCCGAGCTTGAGGAAGAAAATCAGCAGTTAAAAGATACTATTGAAGAGTTGAATAAAACGATTGATGAACTCAATCAGACTATTGACACACTCAATAAAAAAATAGTAGAATTAAATGACAGAATTCTCGTGCTTGTGCAGGAGAATGCTCGTTTGCAGACAAAGGTGAAAGAGCAGGAAACTGTTATCGCCGAGCAGAAGGCTCATATTGCAGAGCTTGAAACTCAGGTTGCCGAGCAGCTTGCAAAGATTGCCGCTCTTACACAGAGCCTTGAAAAGTGCCATGCGCAGATTGAAGAGGATAACCGCAGGATTACCGACCTAACCGAGAAAAATGAAAATCTTACGGAAACACTTCAGAATGAGCGTGTTCAGCACAGGGACACTGTCAATAAAATGAATGCCGATTTTGCTGAAGAAAAACAGCAGATGAACGACGCTCATTTGGCAGAGGTTGAATCGCTTAACCATAAATTCAACGATGCTGAGGCTGAACATAATGATTATGTTGCTAAGCTTAATGCGGATTTTGCCGCAAGGGCAAATGAAACCGAGCAAAAGCATCTTAAAGAGCTTGCAGATAAAGAAGAAACTCACAAGAAGGAACTTGTTGAAATTAAGGAAGCCAACCTTAAATCATCAGCCGCAAGCAATGCCGCTCACGCTTCTGAGCTTAAAAAGGCTTATAAGTCGGTTGACAAAAAGGTTGAGCTTGCAGAAAAAGCTTGTGAAAAGCGTATGAAAGCCAAGGTTGCCGAGGTTAAAAAAGAGGCTCAGGCTGAAATTCGCAAAGCCGAAAAGAAAGCAAGCGAAAAAATCAGCCTTGCTAAGGATGAAATTAAATCTGTCAAGGATACAGGCGATTTGTTCGTTCGTGACTACGGCTTCGGCAGTGTTGCAGTTGTTTCAAAATATGCCGAAGAGCTTGCAAAATTCGGCAAGCTTTCAATCGCAGACGAGCTTATAAACGCACAGAAAAGCGTAAGATCTCTTTGCATTTGCAGAAGCAAAAAGGGTGTTATGCTTGCAGGATATTCCCGTAACGGTGCAGATGTTTACAAAATCTATAAAAAGCAGGCAGACCTTGAAGTTGCTTTTTCGGATTTGTGTTCAAAGCTGAAAAGTGCCGGAAGGCTTCCGCTTGTGATAACATTCTCAGGAGTTGACAGACCGTTTGCAATGAACTTTGAAAACATTGTTCGTGAGTCAACAGGCAAAAAAACTACTGTTGTTCATAACAAAACATTGAAGGCTGACGGATTTGTTGCCGTTTACTATAGTGTAGAATAAGGGGCAAAAATGAAAAATTCAACTGCGCCCAACAGAAAAACGGGCAGAATGATTGCTAAAAATTTAATAGTTCTGTTCACTGTTGCACTTGCCGGCTTTTGCGGCATTCAGGCGTGGTTTACGGATAAGAGTTCAGCCGAAGCCGACGGCATCAACATTGAGTGTCAGGCACCTGACGGTATTGAAATTGCTGTTGTTAAGCACGACGATCCGGCTCCGAAGGATGACGCAGCGTACAAAAATACGATTGAATTGAACAGCAAAAATTATTCGTTTATTAATGATATCAAGATGACTGAGGTTTCGAGCGACGGATACACATTTTATAAGCCGCCTCTCAAGCAGGAAAACGGAGTTGCTACTCCTATTCTTGATGCTGACGAATGGGAACTTGCTAACAGTTCGGTTCACTACCTTTCTTTTGACCTGTATGTTCGTTCAAAATCCAAGTTTGATATTTATCTGGACGGTAAATCTAAAATCAGTCCGAATGCAAAAAATCTGACAGGTGAAAATGCAGATAATAAGAGTGATTTCGGTGAAAGCGGTGTCTCAAAGGGAATTTCAAGAGACTGCGTAACCGGTGCGGTAAGGTTTTCGGTTGCAAATTATGAAACTAGCGAAACAATGCCAAAGCTTTTGTGGATTCCTGCTCCGAACATTCTTCTTAAGCCAGACTTAGATACAACAAAGTATTCTGTAAGCACAGACATGAGTTCGGGCAAATCATATTCGCACAGTTATTATGTAAAAAACGGTAAATGGGAAATAACATCCGTTTCCGCTAATGATGATTCACCACTCGGTAAGGTTCTTGTTGCAAACAGCAAAGGCTTTACAGACAACGGAGATTACACATATGAGCTTGGTGCAAAGAAAAAAATTATGACTTTGGAAAAAAAGGACGCGACTCAAGACAGCAAATATACAGGAATGGTAACCTGTAATATGTGGGTTGACGGCGAAGACGCAGAGGCAAGACTTGCCCTTGTAAACGGAAAGTTTAAAGCAAACCTTGTTCTCTCAAAGGGCGATGTACAACAATAAATAAAAATCAGGAAAGGAGCAATGAAGTATGAAACTGAAAGAAAGAATGCAGAATTCGTTTTTTGCACTTTCCGATAACAGACTTCTCGGCAGAAAAAAGCTCGCAATTTCATATGTATCATTGTTCCTTGTTTTTACTCTGGTGCTTGTGACAACGATGGCATGGTTTACCGTAAAAGATACGGCAAGTATTAATTCTCAGGCGTTTTCACTTGAGTCAAGTGCGGCACTCCGTGTCAATGACGGTCAGGAAGATCTTTCAAACCACCTTGTTGTTAAAGACTTTAAGCTTGAAGAGGCTTCAAGCGTTGACGGAAGGAATATGTTCTTCCCGTCAGAGGGCAACTTTAAGGATTCAACATCTGCCATGAAATTCCGTGAAGGAACTGTAGGCGATAGGAATAAAACATATGTATATAAGGATTTTAAGCTTAATGCCGATTCAGATATGACAAATGTTTATATCAAAGGCTATAATATTACAATTGTTTCGGCAGACCGTAAAACTGTTCTCGGTAAGTTTGACGCTCAACCGAGATTATTCGTGACGATAAAGGCGTTCCTGTCAATCAGAAGGTCTATGATCCTTGTCCGTTAAGACTTGCGTTTATTACCGACAGCAGTAAAACTCCTACTGTAATTGATCCAAGTGCTCTTATTGACGAGCATGCTAAAAATTATAATGCAGTAAGCTCAACAAATATGGTCGGCTCTCCTACTACGAAGCTTTCATCATGCAAGACATTTTCTGATTTCTATTTCTATTCAGGCGAAAGCTTGTTCACGCTTTTAGGTCAGAAACCTCTTGATGTAACATTGGTAGCGTGGTTTGAGGGTGCGTATGAAGATCAGTCTGTTTATGATAAGTATGCAGGTGCATCGGTTACAATTGATGTTGAACTCGAAAGTAACTACAATGATATGGAGGCTATCACCTTTATTGATAAAACAAAAGGCGATGATGGCAAAGAGAATCCATGGATTAAAACAAATGACTGTATAGTTACCATGCAGTATAAAGATACTGATGCAACTCAGAAACTGTCGTTATGAAAGATCTTGGTGAGGTAAACGGATATAACACATGGACAGCTGCGTTGCCAAAAGATGTAATAACAGATATAAGCTTTTTCAGATTCAGTACGACGAATAATATAATCTATAACTCATGGCACACCAAGAAAGATGTGAACAACGAATTGAGCGATACGGCAAAAGGGTGGATAGATGATAATGTTGATAACAAAGATTTGTATCCGTTACAGGAAAGCAGAATTGTAAACGGTAACCGCAGCCTTGTTTATACTGCCAGGAGAGGTAACGGTTATGGTAAAACCGACAGTACTTTTGAAAGACTGTCCCTTGTATCGGATACTGGGATTATAGTCCGGGCGGCTCAACTGTTGAAACAACAACACCTTCAACCACAACTCCGACAAGCGGAGGAGATCTTCTGAAGATCCAAAAATAAATACAGGTGTATATCTCGACATTCCGGGTAATAAACAGTGGCTCAGAGATTATCTTAAAAGCGGAGATTATAAACCTTATGTAGTTTATAAATATGAAGGCAAAGAAACAAACCATTTGATGCAGTTTAATTCTGACGGTTCAAGATGTACCCTTGATAATTGCATCGCACCGAGAGGCTCACGAGTTATCGGATTTAAGTTTGTGAACGAGAAAGGTAATCACACTCTGCTTATTCCGGCAAAGAATGAATATATATTCTCCACACCGTTCAATGTTTCTTATGAAGTAACCAACGATGATACCGCAACGTATCATTAATAATGCAAAATATAAAAAGGAGGTGTCACAATGAAAGAGAGATTTGCTCTTTTGGCGGCTTATTTTAAAGAAAAGTTTGCAATCGGCAAAAAGTCGGGCAAAGAAAAGAGAAAAAGCTTGATTTTAAGCATTGTGGCACTTGTTGAAGTGTTGGCAATCGCTATTGTGTCGGTTTCTGCATGGGTGGAAACAATTTCAACCATTAAGCTTGATTTGAACAACGGTACAATTGATAACTATGTGTTTACCAACGCTAATATCGGCTACGGTAACGGCTATGACGGAAATACAATTGATCTTACAAAATATTTTCGTCAGGCAGGCGATGTTCACCTTGCCTCTGCAACAAGCGCAAACGGTACAGATATTTATTTTCCGACCTTAGCTGCAAACGGCGCACCGTCCGGTGCATACAGAAAGGCTACTGTAAACGACAAGAATGTCAACTACATTGATTTTTCTTTCAATGTTACCGCAAAGAGAACAAAGGCGTCATTCTATTTTGAGAATGTTCCCACAATCAAGGTTAACGGTGCTGATGCAGACGAGGAAAAGCTCCGTGTTTCATTCGTTTGTGACGGCAGTAATAGTAATACGGTTGTCTGCGGTAAGAGCGAGAGCACGACAAAGGTTGTTGCCGGTACAACCCTGGATACTAAAAAACCGGAAAATGTCAAATCTTTCGGTTCATACACGGGTTCGACAGCAGAAAGTCCTCTTTTTACCGTTCCGGCAGATTCAAAACCGCACAAGGTTACAATGCGTGTGTGGTTACAGGATGACAGCAGAGAGACAAAGTATGCCGGACAGACTGTTACAATTGACAAATTCAAGCTTATCACTCAGAGTCCCCAGGTAGGAGAATTGACTTTTTACGATAAAACAACGGGCGATCCATCTCTCGGTGCGGGTTGGGCTACAAAAAGCAATCGTGCAATCTGGATTAACCAGGCCGGCAAAAGCAAGTATGAAAAGCTTTCAAAGGATTCGAGCGGTAACTATTTTATTAAGCTCGGTTCAGACTATACAGATAATCCTAACGAAATAGTTACCTTCTACAGCTGCGAACCAACCGTAACATCGAATCCGCAGAACAGCTATGTTGCAAAATGGACAACAACTCTGCAAGCTGGTGTTGATGCCGATTCACAGACATTCACAGCCTACGGATATATGGATTCGTCAAATAACGGCTACGGCACATGGGGAGAGTTCAGAAAATTCTCCTCTCAAGTGAAGATTCAAGTACATTGCCGATGACAAAGGTTGACGGAAAGTATCTTGCGGTTGATATGTATGTTCAGGGCAGTTCAACTCCGATAGCAATGACTTTTGAACTGAATGAAAATGCGTCACTCAGCGGTTGGGTTGCATATTTGCCCAATCCTAACAGCGATGCCGCACGTTCGATTACATTCAAATTTACTTACAACGGCAAAGATTACAGCATCAGCGCACCGAACAGAAATTCTTCGGTGAACTATGTTATTACTTCACAAAACACAGGCTACTGGGCGCCTCCGGCTATTGTTTCCGTTCATTCTACATGTGAGGATGAAAAGGATAATAATGCTGTAATGGGCACAGTAAGCGTAACAGGCGGTATGGACGGCGCAACAAGAGTTAAGGTTACTGCCGGAACAAAAGTAACTCTTACCGCAACTCCAAAAAGCAGTAAGTATACATTCCGTGGTTGGTACTCTGATGCTTCTTTTACAAATCCTGTTGAACTTGATAACGGTGGAATAACAGCAACAGATACCACAAAAGAATACAAATTCTATGCCAGATTTGAAAGACAGTACCTTGTTGAGGGAACTGCGGTTACAGGTGCATCGGTTGATGACAGCACAGGCGGTACTGTTACAATGGAAGGCAAGACATCAAACAAGGTTTCACAAAACTTCCTTGAGGGCAGCAGCACATCGCTTACTGCAACGGCAAGAACCGGCTACGATTTTGTCGGTTGGTATTATGATGAAGCTTGTACAAAAAGCTACAGCAAAGAAAATGTAATTGAACTTAACAATATTCAGGAAAATCATTCCTATTACGCTCAGTTCAAGATAAAGACCTTTACCGTAAAGGCTGTTGCAAAACAGGCTGACGGTGCCGATGTCGGTACGGTTGAGTTTACCGCACCTGAAGCGGTAGCTCCGGGTACTTCTGTCACCGTTACGGTTAACTACGGCGGTTCGGCAACATTTGTTGCAAAGCCATCAAAGGACGGATACAAATTTGTTGCGTGGACTGACGCTGAAGGTAACCAGATCGACCATAATTCGGAATACACCAGAAAAAATATTAAAAATGACACAACACTTTATGCCAAATTTGAGCTTATAGACCTTGACCTTAAGGTATACCCTGTTCTTGACGGAAAGGTTAATGAAACAGTCGGTACTCTTAACCTCGGTTTAGGTTCGGCAGTTACAAAAATTGAAACCACAGTTAAGTGGGGTTCAACCGTAACACTTAAGGCAACTGCCAAAGAAACTGTTTCTTCTCAGTATAAATTTGAAGGTTGGTACACGGATTTGGCTTGCACCAAAAAAGCCGATTCCACGATTCTTAATAATTGTGCATATTCCAGCGATGTAATTGATACCAAGGCAATAAAGGCTAACCTCACACTTTATGCAAATTTTATCGATGTTACTCCACGCACTGTAACTGCAAAGGCTTATTATAACGGTGCGGTTGACGCAACGGCAGGCACCGTTAAGGCGGGTTCATCAGCTGCAGGTGCAACATCTCAGACAATCGTAACCAACGGCAAGAGCGTTACTCTTAAGGCAACTCTTTCGGATGAGAATATGTATATATTCTCGGTTGGTACGATGAAAACGGCACACTCAAGAGCAATGAGCTTGAGTACACAACTCCGAAAGTTACCGCAAATTGTACTTATCATGCTAAGTTTATGATAAAGACATTTGAAATTAAAGCGGTTTCTGTCGGTTCACACGGTACGGTTAAGTTTACTTCACCTGTATCCGATGCGTCAAAGACGAGCGTATCAGTTACAGTCAACTATAATGACAGCGTAACATTCCTTGCTACTCCTTCCGCAAGCGAAGGCTACAAGTTTGTCGGTTGGTATGATGATTACACAGGAGGGCGTGTGTCAACATCAGAACAGTATACTGTAAGCAAGGTTACTTCTAAATTAACACTCAATGCTAAGTTTGAACTCATCAAGTATAAGGTCAATGCACAGGCTGTTACTGACGAAACAATCAGCACAACAGGCGGAACAATTGAGTTTGGCAATGTTGCAGATGCAAATGCAGTTGAGTGGGGCACAGCTATAACACTCACAGCAAATGCAAAGACAGGCTACGAGTTCAAGGCTGGTATTCAGATGCCGCTTGCACAAAGGCATATGTAACAGACAATACAGTTAATCCGCTTGGCATTGAAGTGAAGTCGAATGTAACGGTATATGCTAAGTTTGCGAAGAAGACTGATTCAACAACAACAATCTATTTTGAATCACGCAACTGGGATAAGTATAATGCATATGTTTATTCATCATCTAATTCGGAAAAACTGTACAGTGATAAATGGTCAGGCACTGAAGCAAAATATGATTCTAGTACAGGCTATTATAAATTTGGATTTGATACTTCTGATAAAGGTAATTTCAGAGTTATTGTAAACAACGGTAAAGATAAACAGTATCCAGGATCTAACCAGCCGGGTCTTGAGGGTGAAATCGGCAAGACATACATCTTCAAGAGCGACAGTCCTAAGGAACTTGAAAAATTCGATCCGAACGCTAAGGTTACAATCACATTTGACCAGTCAAGCGTACCTTGGGTAACCAATGGAAATGCAAGATTGTTCGCTTATGATACCGGCAAAAAGAAGGAATATGAAATGACATATTCTAACTCTAAGTGGACAGTATCAGTTCCTGCAACTGTCAATAATATCACATTCTACAGATGTACTCCAAAGGGATTTGGAACAGGTAAAGCACCAGGCGATGGCAGTGCGGCAGGTTACTGGAACCGTTGGTTGGCCGGCAACAGAGGTACAAAGATAACTTACAAGGCAACCGGTGACGGTGACGGTGCCGGCAGCTGGCAGTAAATCTGCAAAATCAATAAAAATTAAACGGAGGTGAAACCATGAAGAAATCAAAATTTGCAATTGTAATCGCACTCGGACTTGTACTTTGTCTGCTTTGCGGTGTGACCACGACTTTTTCATGGTTCAGCCGTCCTCGTGAGGAATCGGGTAACTCTCTCAGGTGGAGCGGTCAGTACAAAATCAGCAACGGTCAAGACATCAGCATCAAAACCGTTGAGTCAAGTGATGACGGCACTACTTTCGATGAAAATCCAGTTACTGATTTCGGAGGTCCTCTGGAGGCAGGAAAGAGAAGATATTTTTGCACCGAAATTTCTAACTCGGGCAATACCGAACAGAATGTTTCGCTTTTCATAAAAAATCTGAAAACAAGCGGTACGGCATCTGCTTCGGGACTTTATGTCGGCGTCAACAAACCGCTCAAGACATATAGGTCTTATAATGATATTGTCGGTAGTAACAGTACATATACGAAAACTTCGCTTGAAAAATACAGATTTTATTTAGATACAAACAATGTATCTTCTTGGAAAGATTCCACTACAACAATCAAAATCCGTTACGGAACAGGTGATGTCGAAACCCCAAAGTGGCAGGGCAATCCTATTGTTATGACACCAATCAGCGGTCAGAGCACACGAGTGTTGTATGTTGATGTACCTAAAACTGCAAAAGTTGTGCAATTTTATGCCAACAATAAAAATACCGGTGCTAATGCTACACCGTATATGCTGTTGACAGCTTATTGTCCGACTTTGCCTGTTGATAACTGCTATAAGTTTACCTTGCAGACCTACACATCAGGAAATTACGATAACCATAACTGTAATACATATTCTTTTAACAATCCGTTAACTGACTGTGCTAACTTTATCAATTGTTACGACAGTATTAACATTCCTCTGGGCCGTACATTTAACGCAGGTCTTGTTGCAGGAACAGATTACGTAGGTAACAGTATAAGCTATTCATCATCAAAAAAGCGTGTTTACTGTCGATGCAAACGGTGTAATTACTCCTGTGGCTGAGGGTAATGCAACGCTCACAACCACAATTACGGGCGGTGAATATGGAGATACCTATTCCGTAACCACGAAAATCAGTGTTACATCTGCAAGCTCAGATTCAATAGACACACCTATTGTGACAAACCTTGAAATCAAGCCGAGAGCTGCTGACGGACCTACGGTTTCAAAGGTGTATTGGTACATCAAGAATGATTCGTCATCAACAATAACATACTCGCTTAAAGATGTTTACATCTCGCTTTAAAATTTTAGATTTTTAATTTCCAAAAGGGTTGTTTTTACAGCCCTTTTTTATTATAATTTATAATCGGTAGCAGAGAATAAAATCCGCCCGTTTTACGAATATATACGCATTTTCGTTATATAAAATATGTTAATTAACGGATAGTTTGTGTTTGTACGAACAATTACAATGTTACATTCGGGGGAAATATGTTTTGAATTTAACAAACTGTCTTCACGAACTGAGAACGGTGGCACACCGTGGAGGAATTTATGGATAAAAAAAACTATGTTGAAAATGCGGTTGAAGTGACATCTGTAACAACCGAACATCCAAAATCAAAAAATAGAATAAGGAAAAGGCATGAATCAAAGCTTCGCAAAACCCTGCGGATAATTAAAAATATAATTTGCTGGGGAGTGCTTGCAATACTTGTACTGACCGTAATTGTGTTTATGGGTTCAAAGGTGAACGGAAAAACACCTTCGCTTTTCGGATATTCCGTGCTACGAGTTTCAACGGGCAGTATGCAGCCCGAGCTCATGATCGGCGATGTTATTCTCGGAAAGAGCGTTGACAATCCGACCGCCTCAAGGTCGGCGATATTATTACTTATCGTGGCAGTGGGCAGACCGAGGGACTTCTCGTGACTCATAAGGTTGTAGTTGCACCGTATAAAACAGCTGACGGCACATATAAGCTACAGACAAAGGGCATTGCAAACGATACTCCCGACCCGGAAATTTCAACCGAAGATGTGCTTTATATTATGGTGTGCAAGCTCGGATTCATTGACACTCTGTACAACCTTTTCCTCTCTCCGTGGGGACTTCTTATTTTTATTGCAGTGTTGCTGTTGATATTCATTGACGAGCTTATCGTTATAATACGAATACTTACTGGACATGACAAATCGCTGAAGGACGGCGACATCAACGAAATCATTGATCGTTTGCGAAAGGAAAAATTGCAACAAAAGGCTGATTCCGACAACGATACAAAATCGGAAGAATAAATAAAAGCTGAATATATTTAATTTCGGACGAAAGGAAAATTCTCTTTTCGTCCGTTTTTTGTTGGCGAAAAGGACAAAGCGGAAAAATGGTGAAAATAGCTTTTATATGGGCTAAAATCGGCTTTTTAGTTGCATTTTTGGGCGATTTGTGGTATATTTTATACGGTCAAATTTGACCGTAGCATACTGATTGTGCTTAGAAATTGATATGTTAAGGGTGGTTTCATGGATTACAAATTAATAGCGCTTGATATTGACGGTACGCTGACAAACTCTCAAAAGGAGATTACTCCCCGTACAAGATATGCTCTTATGGAGGCGCAGAAACAGGGCAAGAAAATTATTCTTGCGTCAGGCAGACATCCCGTAGGAATTATGCCGATAGCAAAAGACCTTATGCTTGACCGTTTCGGCGGTTTTATTATGGCTTTCAACGGCGGCAGGATTATCAATTGCGAAACAGGCGAAACTATGGTGAGCAAGCTGTTTCCGCTTGAATATCTTCCCGACATCGTGAATGTTTTGAAGGATTCAAACATTACAATCAACACATACGATGACAGGCGAATCATCTCGGATAATAAGGTTAATGACTATACCTATGTTGAAAGGGATATTATAAAAGCAGAAATGGTTGTTGTTGACGATTTTATCTCATCTGTAAGATTTGATATCAACAAAATTCTTCTTGCAGGCGAACCCGATGAGCTTGATAAGTATCAGAAAATTCTTGCAGACCGTTATGACGCTTGCTCGATGTATATAAAAGCGCACCTTATTTTCTTGAGATTATGCCGTTTGGCGTTACAAAAGGCTCAATGCTTCCGCTTTTGCTTGATAAACTCAAGATTAAAAGGGAAGAGCTTGCCGCTTTCGGCGACAACTACAACGATATGACAATGATAGGTTATGCAGGCTTCGGCGTTGCAATGGGTAATGCCGAAACCGATGTAAAGAAGATTGCCGATTACATCTGCGAATCAAACGATAACGACGGTATTGCAAACACACTTGATAAATTCGTTTTAAAGCAATAGTCGCAAAGTTTGAACCTAATATAAGCTTGAAAATATAAAATATAATTTAACGGAGCGTCAGATTTGAATTAACCCTTTAAAAGAGTTGAAAAAACAGAATCTGTCGCTCCTTTTTGTATATAATAGCCAAATTGAGGGCTTAATCTTTGGCGGCATCAAAGTTGTAATAATTCTATAAAAGAAAAATATATGAGGCTGTCTAAATTATAATATAATTGTATGTTATGTTGTACAAAGTATAACAAAAGGAGGAAAATCTATGGCAAAAATCAAAAAATTGCTTGCTTTGATTTTGTCGATTTGCGTAATTTGCACGGTATCTGTTATGTCCGTAAGTGCGGCTAATACAGATGACGATAACGACACTTCGGCATCAAGCACAATCACAGTACATTACTACTGTGAGGAAGGCACGCCCACAATCTATTATTGGAACAGTCTTCCGAAAAACATCAGCACGGAGTACCCCGGCGTTAAGATGACTTCCGAGGGAAACAACTACTACAAGTACACTTTCAACGATGTAACAAAAATCAATATGATGTTTGTTACAAACGGAAAGCAGTCTGCGGAACTCACAAGAAACACAGGCGAGTGGTGGTACAAAAATAAGAGATGGTCAAGCAAAAATCCTGAAAATATGCAGGAATTTGACCGTGTTGACATGCGTGAAGACACAATTTATTTTGTAATCACAACCCGTTTCTATGACGGTGACACAGGTAACGATGTTCATTGCTGGGACGACTCACAGGCAAACAACCCCGACAGCGATCCCGCATGGCGTGGTGACTTCAAAGGTCTTATCGACAAGCTTGACTACATCAAGGCTCTCGGATTCAGCGCAATCTGGATTACTCCTGTTGTAACAAATGCGTCAGGCTACGATTACCACGGCTACCACGCAATGGACTTCTCAACAGTTGATGTTCGTTATGAGAGCGACGGCGCTACATATCAGGATCTTATTGATGCCGCTCATGAAAAGGGCATAAAGATTGTTCAGGATATCGTAGTTAACCATTCAGGTAACTTCGGTGAGGCAACTCTTGCTCCTATGTTTACAAAGGAATACGACTCAATTCAGGATCTTGCTTCTGTAGATTGCATGAAGGTTATTGAGGGAAGCGACTTTGCTAAAACATTCCCGAACTACGATGACCTTGAACCTAAATATCAGTATGCCGCAAGACTTAATATCATGAAGGATACTAAGGAGCTTGACTCCGGTAATCACGACACGGAAAACAACTATCACCACTTCAAAGACCTCAGCTGGGAAAGCCCGACTGTTCAGACAGGTCAGATTGCCGGTGACTGCGTTGATATCAACACAGAGAATCCTGCAGTTGCAGATTACCTTAACAACGTTTATAACAACTATATCAACATGGGCGTTGACGCTTTCAGACTTGATACTGAAAAGCACGTTTCAAGACTTACACTTAACCAGTATTACTTCCCGTCATGGCTCAAGACAGGCGGTAAAAACTTCTTCATCTTTGGTGAGGTTTGTACTCGTGTAAGTGAATTCTGGAACCACAACATTCCTGCAATTTCAGCTCCGTTCTATACATGGGCTGAATCAGACAGCCAGTACATTGATTCATTTACAAATGATCAGGCTGCAAACATTAATCTTACACTTAAGCACTATGACAGCAACGCAAGTACAGCAAATCAGCCCACATCTGATAATGTTTATCTTGACGGTCTTAAGTATCACACACCTGATTACAGCAAGGCAAACGGCACAAGCGTAATCGACTTCCCGATGCATTGGAACTTCTCAAATGCAAGCAACGCATTTACCCGTGCTTGTGAAGAAGATCCGTACTACAATGACTCATCATGGAATGTAACATATGTTGATTCTCACGACTACGGTCCTGATATGGACAGCCGTTACGACGGCGGTACACAGTCATGGGCTGAGAACCTTGATGTACTCTTTACTTTCCGTGGTATTCCGTGTCTTTACTACGGTTCTGAGCTTGAGTTCCAGAAGGGTGTTCCTATGGACGTAGGTCCTAACGCACCTCTTTCAACAACAGGTCGTGCATACTTCGGTGACTACCTCGAGGGCGACGTAACAGCAACAGACTTTGGTACATATTCTAATGCAAGCGGTGCTGTTGCAAGCACACTTGAAGCACCTCTCGCTGTTCATATTCAGCAGCTCAACAGAATCAGAAGAGCAGTTCCTGCACTTCAGAAGGGTCAGTATACAAGAAGCAAGACTTATGTTGACGGTAATATGGCATTCGTTCGCCGTTACACACAGGGCGCTACAGACAGCCTTGCTTGTGTAACTATCTCAGGCGGTGCTACATTCAAGAACCTTCCTAACGGCAAGTACATTGATGCAGTTACAGGCGACGTTAAGTATGTTACAGACGGCACACTTACAGTATCTTCTGTTGGTAGGGCTAATATGAGAGTTTATGTTTGCTGTGCAGACGGTTTCACCGGAATTGACGGTCAGATCGGCACTAACGGCGCATATCTCAAGTAATAAAATAATGTTGTTTTTTACGGAGCAGGTTTTTCCTGCTCCGTATTTTTCTGCACTAAACCCTCAAATGACGGATTGCAGATTTATATCCGTCAAAATTATACTTCATTTATAAATAAACATCCCGAAAATTGAATAATGATGAATAAAAAGACAGAAAATTATGCAAATTCTACATATAAGGTTTAAAATCGTTATGACACTTCTGCAAGAATTGTACCTTTTCTTTTTTTTAAAAAATGTGCTATAATATATAAAATATAGTTTCAATTTATTGTGAATTTTAAAAGGGAGTGTTTTTTATGACAAACAGCGAGTATTCGGATGTTACACCGCAGATTCATGCTCTGGCTCAGAAAATGACGCATAACTCCGTTATTGATACAAATTTATACAGTAAGTACAATGTAAAAAGAGGTCTCCGTGACCTTGACGGTAAGGGCGTTCTCACCGGTCTTACAGATATTTCTACAATCACACAGAATAAGCTTGTTGACGGAAAGCTTGTTCCCTGTGAGGGTGAGCTTCGTTACAGAGGTTATAATGTAAAGGATATCGTTGACGGTATTCTTGAGGATGACCGTTTCGGTTTTGAAGAGGTTACATACCTTTCTTCTCTTTGGCGATATGCCCAACGAAGAGCAGCTTAAACGATTTAAGAAGCTTTCTCTTACAGTACAGAACTCTTTCCTTCAGCACTTTT
>ENA-OQCX01000308-OQCX01000308.1-human-gut-metagenome-genome-assembly--contig:-NODE-308-length-25675-cov-1.959605_pt1 | contig 25675 bp, 31 predicted proteins | sample MGYA00242762_ERZ504587 | MGnify/ENA primary metagenome ERZ504587 (study PRJEB26092, sample SAMD00036337) | human gut metagenome | host: Homo sapiens | study: EMG produced TPA metagenomics assembly of... | reverse complement strand
CGCGCGGCATGAGCGCATACGCATTTTGTTCTGTGATAAAAGCAAGTTATAACCGCAAACATAAAGAAATATTTTTAAAAAAAAATTATTCTTAATCGCCTTTGTGCATTTTGTCGAATTGATGTTTCTTTTTCGATAGCCTAATCTTATCTGGTTATATTTCTCCATTTACATCATAGTCTATATTTCGACTATGGTCAAATATTTAATCACGATTTATACTAAATTTAACTCAAAAGAAGCAACCTTATTTTTTCCATTCGTTTATACTATAAAATTGTTATGTAGGCAATATTATCCCCAATTTTTCCCTATAATATTGCACCTACATTGTCGCACGTTTTCTATGTAAAATATGAATAGAGGTGATTACTATGTTTGAACCAGTAAAAAAAGAAGCATCCAATAAAACGGTTCGACTGCCTAATGACTTGATTGAAAAAATCGAACACCTTGCTTATGAAAAAGATTTGTCATTCAATCAAGTGGTCGTGCAATGCTGCAAATATGCAATTGATCATAGCGGAATATGATTGAAAGATGCATATTTATATTTTCATCCTCGATGAAGTTTTCCGCTTTATCGGGGATTTATCTATGGCGATTTGAGCTTTGTTATGAGGTGATGCCATGGAATCCTGTTGTTTCACCGGCCATCGTAAAATTCCAGAAGCCGAACGATCCACCGTGCAAAAGCGCCTGCACCAAATGGTAAAGGCACTTCTTAACCGTGAAATAGCCACCTTTTATTGCGGCGGGGCGCTGGGCTTTGATACGCTCGCAGCGCAGGCCGTTTTGAAAGCGCGGCGGTTCCACCCGCAGGTGAAGCTGATTCTCGCCCTCCCCTGCCGCGATCAGGCGGAACAATGGCGGGAAGCGGACAGGCTGCTCTATGAATCCATCAAACGGCGGGCGGATGAGGTGGTATATCTTTCCGAGTGTTACACGCGGGGATGCATGTTCGAGCGGAACCGCTACATGATCGATCACAGCGACGTTTGCATTTGCTACTGCACAAGCGGTCAAGGCGGCACGGCATATACGGTGAAATATGCGCGGCGCAGGGGCATTCCGGTCATCAATCTGGCAGAGGAGGGAGGGGATCAAAAAATCCCCTGACGGAGTGTCAGGGGAACGCCAAAATATGTTGCACGCTGCCGGTTTCATCCGGTTCAATCATCAAAAGGAGCTGTTAATGATGCACAAATCAAAAATTCAACAAACGATCGTCCGCTTGAGAGAAAAGCGAAACCCGCCTATCAGCGAAGAAGAAGCGCTCCAAAAGGCCAGAGACAACTTCATGAAAGCGCTCACTGAATGTTTGATCCTCGCCCGTCTCAGCAAAGGCGATAGCTATGGCTATGAGATCAGCCAGTCCATTAAGGCATATAGCGGCGGATGTTTTCGCATTCCGGAAGGGGCCATGTATCCCACGTTATATCGCATGTTGGATCGAGGCTACATCACTACCTACACCTCTGATTGTGGAAAACGGCAGATGCGCATTTACTACCAGATCACATCCGCCGGCCGTGGTCATCTCGAAGCGCTTATGAAGGCTATCATGAGGCCCATGCAGCTATCAGTCCGTCCTCTCTGCAACGATCTAAAAAAGAGGCTGTCAAAAAGAATCCATATGTCTGCGAGCGAACACAGTTCGCCCTTGCGAGGTTGGGCTTTCTAAAAAATTCTATGCGCCTGCGGGCGACATACAAAAAATTGAATAACGTCGCCACTTCAATTGGCCCGCAGGCACAGCCCGCCCCAACAACAACCGGCTCAACAGTTAATGAAATTGGCGGCAACGCCGCTTGTTCCCTTCCTTTATGCCGCCGAAGCCTGCGCCTGCGTGGTTGCCGGCGGCGCAGTGGTCGGAGGCGGCACGGTCGTTTTCGGCTTCTCCTGCATTTCCTTCGGATAGGCCGGGTCAAAGATATCATATTTGCGGAAATACTCCTTCGAATCTTCATCGCGCACCACCGTCGCCTTATTGCGGTTTAAAAGCTCAATGAGCGGATAAAGATTGAGCCAAATCTGGTTGATCCCTTCCTTCTGCGATTCGTCAAAGATCAGTTGCAGGCCGATGTGCAGATGCGGCTGGGTCATGCCGTTGTTATCCTCCTTGGTCGAATAGCCCGTGGAGCCGAGATACCCGATCACCTGCCCGCTTTGACCTTGGAGCCGAGCTTGATGCCCGTCTGATAAGGGTGGCCCTTGCGCAGATGCGCATAATAATAGGAGCGTTTCCCATCAAAGCTGCGGATGCCCAGCCGCCAGCCGCCATACTGATTCCAGCCGTAGGCTCTACGACCCCACCCTCCACAGCGACAATCGGCGTGCCGATCGCGCCGAGCAGATCATTGCCGAGATGCCGCCTGCGGTAGCCGTAGGAGCGGGAATCGCCGAAATCGTCATAATGCTGTAGCCAAAGCCTCCGCGATCGGGCAATAGGCCTTCAGCCGTATTTTTGACAATGATCTTCTGGCCTCATGCTCCTTGTCCGGCGCCTCCTTTTCGTATTCGCCCACCATGCCGCCGAGCACCGCTGTGTATGCCCGCTTGTAATAATCATAGTATTTATTATCCGCCATCAGCTCATCTACGGTTTTTCCATCTGCCAGCGCATCCTTGAGCTTTTGCAGCTGGGCGGATTTATAACCCTTCCAGTTGCCCCCGTTTTTACAGGCAAGCCAGGCGAGCGAATCAATCCAGCTAACGTGCGGCCCCTTGCCCTCTTCATGCGTTTTTATATCGAGTGCCAGCGTGTCGCTCAGAGCAGTGTACGGTGCATTAAACTCTACCCATTTGATGTAGGAGGGCTGCGTTGTATCCGTCTGCCCGGTGGACGCCTGTGATTCTGCGGGCGCAAGGCTGGAGGAGCGTCCGTTTCTACCCCCTGCGCCGCTTGCACCTTCTGCGTATGCTCTTCCACCCCCTGCGCCACGCCAAAAACACTCAACGCACCGAGCGCGAGGCAGATGACGATGGACAATATCATATTCAGCCTGCTTGTTTCCTTCGTATGCAACGTGATTGTCACCGCCCATTTCCATCGCCGTTTCTGGGAAACCGCTTCTGGGGTTTGATCCGTAGTTTCATTTTATGAGCGATATGGGTGGAACATGCCTTGAAAAAAAGAAAAGGGGCGGTTCCAAATGCGCTGCATTTGAACGCCCCTGCGAACAACTAAATTTCGTTTATTCCACTGGCTCTTTCATCTCTTTTTGAGAGGAAACCGCCTCGTAATCCTCCAGCATCTCCTTGGAGGGCGCTTTGGTCAGCAGGCTAACCACAACCATCAGAACCAGGCCGAGCGCAAAGCCCGGCACCAGTGAATAAAGCCCTGTGCGCGTTGCCAGCGTTGCGCCGCCAAACTTGATATAATCCCAAACGATCACAGTCAAGCCGCCCGCGATCATGCCGGAGGCAGCGCCCGCAAAATTCGACCTTTTCCAAAACAACGCCAGGATCACCACCGGGCCGAAGGTTGCGCCGAAGCCCGCCCACGCGTTGGAGACGAGCCCCATCACGCTGCTGTTGGGATCCAGCGCGACCACAAAGGCAATTGCGCTGACCACCAGCACCGTAATACGGCTGACACGCAGCATGCTCTTATCACTTGCATTTTTGCGGATCACGCCTTTATACACATCTTCCGAGATGGAAGAAGCCGTGACAAGCAGCTGGGAATCCGCCGTGGACATGATCGCCGCCAAAATACCGCACAACAGCAGGCCGCCAATGAAGGGGATGCCCAGCCGATTGGTAAAGACTTCTCCGATCATTTCAATAAACACATTTTCGGGGTTGCTGATGGGGTTGCCCAGGAAGAACGCGCGCCCGATTGCACCCAGGAAACAGGCGGAAGATAAAGAAATCACTACCCATGCAATCGCCACTTTGCGGGATTTGCGCACTTCATCCTCATTCTTAATCGCCATAAAGCGGATTAGGATATGCGGCATGCCGAAATAGCCAAGGCCCCAAGCGAGCTGGGAAAGGATGCTGACAAAGCCCAGAGGCTTGCCGTTATCATAAAGCGGATTAAGGAAACTAACGCCAGGGAATCCAGCGCAGCCTTCGCCTCACCCGGGCCGCCCAGCATAGCGAGTGCGATCACGGGCACCACCATCAGGGAGATGAGCATCATAAAGCCCTGCACAAAATCCGTCCAGCACACGGCAAGAAAGCCGCCGAAAAACGTGTAGATCAAAATGACAGCCACACCAATCACAAGAGCGAGCGTATAATCCAGCCCGAATACGGAGGAAAACAGCTTAGCGCCCGCAGAGAAACCGGAGGCCGTATAAACTAAGAAAAAGATCATGATGAATAAGGAGGACGCCACACGCAGCACCTTCGTGTGATCCTGAAACCGGTTTTCAAAAAACTCCGGCAGCGTCAGGGAATTTCCCGCCTGAATCGTATACCGCCGCAGACGGGAGGCGACCAGAATCCAGTTGAGGATCGTGCCGATGGCTAGCCCCACAGCGATCCATATCTGCCCTGTGCCAAATGCGTAAATTGCCCCGGGCAGCCCCATCAGGAGCCAGCCGCTCATATCTGAGGCCTGTGCGCTCAGCGCAGCCACCCAGCCGTTGAGCGAGCGCCCACCTAGAAAATAATCCTCTGAATTCTTGGTGCGCTTGTAGTAAAACACACCGATTCCCATCATCGCCAGCAGATAGCAGCCGAAGGCGCAAAAATCCATACTCTACTTGACATCCGGTTCCCTCCTCAATGCTTTTCCAGTTTAAAAGAATAAAATAATGGTGTTATTATAGCATAAAGGGAAAGCAATTTCCACCTTTTCCATGATATTTCGCGGGAAACATCGAATGGGGCTGCCGCAAGGAAAAAGCCCTGCAACAGCCCCGTTTTCTTTTGATCCGTATCCATCTCAAACAAAATTTAATAAATCCAAATTCGGAACAGGAGCTTTTTCCAAAGCGGCAGCTTTTCATAAGTGGATTTGCCTGCCTGCTCCGCCTCCGCCTGCAAGGTGGATAATTCCTCCCGCGTGAGCACGTGGCGGCTGAATTTCGCCTTGCGCGCCAAGCGCTGTGCCTCCCCGCTGACCATATAGCCAAAACGGGCCAAGCGGCAAAGGTAACGGTAAACCGCAATCGCCGCCCGGTTGCGGTCTTTCTGCCGGAAGGCGAGCTTTCTGCGCCGCGTCAGTTCCAGCCGCGCGGCAACCAGCGCCAGCACGCATAACCCTGCCAGCAGCGGGAGGGGCCAATGCGATGTTTTTACGCCTGTCTGAGCTACAGAGCCGTTCGTCGTCGGCGCCTCAGTGGGGCGGCGTGTCGTCTCATCCGGCCGCACATCGTTTTCATCCGGGTTTTCCCGCAGGGTTGCGGCTCCGCCGGGCGTTGCCTCAATGGGCGTCCACCCCTGGCCATCCGCCCACACTTCCACCCAGGCGTGCGCCTGCCGGTCTGGAATTTCAGCGCTCCCATCCGCCTTGAAATTGCTGGTTTTCACCGTGTAACCCTCGACATAGCGCGCGGGGACGTTCAGCGCGCGCATCAAAACCGCCGCTGCGCTTGCAAAATGAATGCAGTAGCCGCGCGGGCTCTCCTCCAAGAAATAAAGCACAAAATCCTGCCCCTCTGGCGCCGCACCCGGCTTCTCCGTATAGGTTCCAGCATTTTGAACCACCTGCGCGGCCGCTCTGGCAACACGCAGCCAGTCCTCTGGGCCTTCCGCCACTGTCAGGCCGGCTTTTTCCGCATAGGCGAGCAGCCTGTCGCGCACGCCGTCCGGCAGTTGGGTATCCCGCTTATTGATCAGCGCTTCATATTCCCGCTCCATCTGCCTGATCCGGCTGGGAATCCGCTTCTGCTGCGCTGCACTCAACGGGGTAAAATAGGAATGGAGCGTGTAGCTGCTCACCGAGGTTCCATCCTCACGCCCCATCAGCAGGTAAGCATCCTGCTTAAAATCACTTCCTGTCACCGTATCCCCCTGCGAAAGGTAATAGGGCGTATACGTATAGGAGCGGTTGGCTCCTATATTGTCAATTGTGATACCAGAGGCCTGCGGCTTTTCTCCGCCCATCCGCCGCACGGAAATATCGGTATACAGCAACGGCTGGAAAGAAAGCCGCATGCCCTGATACGATTCTTCAGAAATCACCTGCACGAGGTGCCCGTATAAACAGAGCCGGCCCATCCGCGCAGATAATAATCCGCTGGCGCAGATTGGACGCGCAGCATGGTTTGGTCGGTAAAACGCAGTCCCCCGCATTTGTGAGGTCTGTCATGCCGGGCGAACCCGTCATCGGCGCGCCATAGCCTGTAAAGGATAGGGAATCCTGATGGCTGGAGTCAAACAGCTCCGTTACCACCTGGATGACCGCGTTGCGCACTTGCACCGCGCGAGTGGAGCTGGTAGGCATCCGGCGCTGAAACAACACCACCAGCGCTGCCAGCAAAAAGGCAAAGGGCGCTAGCAGCAGCCCAGCCTTGGCCGCGTGCCGCTCCCCCATCCGCCCCGCACGGCCCGAAAGCAACATGGCGGCCCAAAAGCCGATCAGCAAAACCAGCGCAAACGCGGGCGGGACTAGCCCCACCACGCTGCAATCGCCAGAAACGGCGCGGTCGCGAGGAGGGAGAAAAAGAAGCTGTGTGCCTTTACCACGGCCCAGGCAAGATACCCTGTCAGCGGAAACTGGACCACCCGGAAAAACATGCGGCAAGCCGCTAAATCCTCCTGCGCTTGAGGCGGTGCGAAATGGCCGAGCTTTGGAAACACGGCCGACGCTGGGTGGAAAACTGCTCCGCCACGAATACTGCGCCCGTTACGACCTCACGCATCACAAAAAAGGCGGCAATCCCCACAAAACAAACACGGCCAGATAGGCAAGCCCCCGATGCTTCGGCAGGGAATAGATGATGAGAAACAGCAGCGTTGTCGGCAGGGACCAAATCAGCGCCGTTTCCGCTTCCGGCAATGCAAACGTTTGAAAAAAGCAAAGCAACGCCCCATACAAGCCTGCCAGCAGCAAAACCGCGCCGCTGCAAAAGCGGAGCACCGGCATGGCGAAGCGCGATTTGAGCTCCTGACCCGCTCCGGAGGATCCGGCCAGCTTCATTCCATCCCCTCCTCTGCATCGCCAAACATAGAAATTCCATCCGCATGAATGAGAAATAGCAGATCAACCATCGGCGCGCGGAGCTCTTTCCGGCAATCTTCCACACGCAACTCCCGCTCTGACAGCGGGCTGGAACAGGCCTCCAGCAGCACCCTGCGGAACGATTCCTCATCCTCCACCTGCCGGGTGTGCAAATCCCCTCTCGCCGCATCATACCATTGCAGGCTGTGCACGCACTGGTTTTCGAACAGCTCTTCTGAAAGGCCCGTCAGCCTTGCGAGCACCTGATCGGCCCGGTCAGCGCCCCGCTCAGGCAAAAGGCAAGCACAACGCTTGGCTGCGGCGTCTGCTCCGCCTCACGCACGATGAGTTTTTGCAGCTTGGAGGAAAGCTTCCAATGCACATCCCGCAACTGATCCCCATCCCGGAATTCCCGCACAGAGCTTCGTTCTTCGCCGCCCTTGCCGGCCGAGCGTGCAGCAGCCTCCAATGTGCCGCCCGGCGCAAAGGCGGAAGCTTCCCGTGAAATGGCGTCGGTGTCGGAGAAATCAGCACCTCCACCGGCGCCGGCAAACGAACCCGGAAGGAGAAAAGCCCCAAGAGATCAACCATACGCGCGTTTGTCACCTGGCAGCACACGGTGCCACAGTGCTCCCACAGGCAGGGCAGCTCGGCCATCTTTCCACCCCGCGCCGGGAAGCAGCCTTTTTTATCCGCCTCTTCGCCGGTCAGCAGGTTTTTGCACTGCATACGCAGACGCACACAATGCACCGGAAAGCGGGAAGAAACCTCCGCCCGCGCGGTCAGCACCCCACCTTGGGTAGGCGAAAGAGGCTCCGCTGTGAGTTTAATACGCAGCGTTAAAAGGCCCGGCAGGCTCAGCAGCACTTCCAGCGGCACGAGCAACAGAATCATTACAAGCAGCAGCCAAGAGAGATAGCGCGTGTCCATCACATAATAGGATACCGCCATGGATAACATGCAAAAATAAAGAATACGATAACGGCTCATATCGTCACCTGATCTTCGGCGCGGGCGTTTTGCGCAGGATTTCATCCAGCAGCTCGCGCGGCTGCTCGCCCTGGGCCTTTGCCTGCGCTGTTAATAGCAAGCGGTGCGCTGTGCAATCCGGGTAAATTGCTCGGACGTCCTCCGGCACCACATAATCCCGCCCATCCATCCAGGAACAGGCCTGCGCAAGCGCCATTGCCGCCACTGAACAGCGGGGGCTTGCGCCCTGCCGGATCGATTTATGCTCACGTGTGGCGCGGGCAAGGCGGACGATATAGTCATACAGCTCTTCGTGGACGAACACTTTGGAAACCTCATCCCGCATTGTAAGCAAGGCCGCTGCATCCGCCACCTTCCGCACAGCCTGACCATGATTTTCGCCATGCTTGCGGCGCAGCATTTCCCGCTCCGCTGCTGGCTCTGGATAACCGATGGAAAGGCGCATCATAAAACGGTCAAGCTGTGAATCCGGCAGCAGCTGTGTCCCGGCCGAGCCGGTAGGGTTCTGCGTTGCAATCACGGTGAAGGGCTGCGGGATCAGGTGCGTCACACCGTCCACCGTGACGCTTCCTTCTTCCATCGCCTCCAACAGCGCAGACTGCGTGCGGGAGGAAGCGCGGTTGATTTCATCTGCCAACAGCAGGTTGCAAATCGCGGCCCCAGGCTGGTATTCCATCGCTCCCGTTTCGCGGTGAAAGATCGAAAATCCCGTAATATCCGACGGCAGCACGTCGGGGGTGAACTGAATGCGTTTATACTGTAAATCCGTCGCGTTGGAAAACGCTACGGCAAGCGTTGTTTTGCCAACGCCCGGGATATCCTCCAGAAGCACGTGCCCTCCGCGAGCATGGTCATCAAAATTTTGCGCGCCACGTCTTTTTTGCCAACGAACGCTTTTTTGATCTGTGTCAGGATCTCTTCACATTGATTCATGAGCCGGCTCCTGCATATATGATAAATGAATTTGTTGTTCTTCTTCCCAGCCCCGCAATGCGGCCATCTCCGGCGCACGGATGTCTGTATGAAGAATATCTCGCTTGAATCGGTATTGGATAGATTCACCTGCATCATGCAGCGAATATTCCACGGTTTCCTGTTTATTCACCGATATCCCCCTTTCTTTCCATCATCCCCTTTTGAATCGCTTTTCTTTATATATTATAAAACCACAGAAAGAAAGTCAAATCAAAGAGAGCATGAAAAATACATAAACGGGCGGCTGTTGGCGTTCCAATCCTCAACTTTTCTCTTGCTTCCGCACGCTGCCGCCAGTTTTTGAGTCCTTTGGAGAATTGTACAGATCCCCTTGCAAAAGGAAAGCAAAAAATAGTAAACTATAGGCATATCAACTACCGAAAAGCTGCCGGACGGCGGTTTTTTGAAGAAGGAAGGAAATGAATCTTTATGTGGCCAATCAAAAAAGCATGGTACCGTACTTATCAGGCGGTTTTCCGTGTGCTCGTCTGTTTTCTCGACTGGTCTGAACCAGAGCGGCTCGAGGGCCCCGGCGCCATTAAGCGTCTGCCTGCGCTCATCCAGTCCAAAGGTGTGGAAAAGGTGCTTATCGTTACGGATAAGGGTCTAATGAGCCTCCACCTGCTTGACCCGCTCTTTGAAAAGCTCACAGAGCCGGCATTCAGTACACACTCTATGACGCACGCAGCCCAATCCTACCTTTGACAATATTGAGGATGCCCGCAGCCTTTATGTGGAGAATAACTGCGAAGCCATTATCGCATTTGGCGGCGGCTCTTCTATGGACTGCGCCAAGGTTGCCGCGGCGCGAGTGGTGCGCCCGAATACACCGATTCCGAAGATGCGCGGCGTGCTGAAGGTGCTGCGCAAGCTGCCGCCTTTCTTTGCCGTTCCCACCACGGCGGGCACTGGCTCCGAAACAACCATCGCGGCCGTTGTCACCAACCCAAAAACACACGAAAAATATGCCATAAACGATCCAGTCCTGCGCCCAAAATATGCGGTGCTTGATCCGGAGCTCACCGTCGGCTTGCCACCGCATATCACCTCCACCACCGGCATGGATGCACTCACCCATGCAGTAGAAGCCTATATCGGCCACAGCAATACGCGCGATACGGAAGAAAATGCCAAACGCGCCGTCAAAATGATCTTTGACAACATCGAAACGGTTTATCGGGATGGCAAGAATATTGAGGCCCGCGGCGAAATGCTGCTCGCCTCCTACTATGCGGGCGTTGCCTTTACACGCGCCTATGTCGCTATGTTCACGCCATCGCGCACAACCTCGGCGGCATGTATGGCATCGCGCACGGCCTTGCCAATGCGATCATCCTGCCATATGTGCTGGAATACTACGGCGAAAGCGCGCATAAGCGCCTGGCAGAGCTTGCCGAGGCGGCAAGTATCACACAGCCCGGCATGACGGATGCGCAGAAGGCAGAGGCCTTTATTGCTGCGATCCGCCGGCTCAACCAGGATATGAATATCCCCGATAAGATTGAGCAGATTCAGGAGAAGGATATCCCCACTCTGGTCGAGCGTGCGCTCAAGGAGGGCAACCCGCTCTATCCGGTGCCGAAGATCATGAATGAGGCGGATTGCGAAATGGTGATCCGCCGCCTGATGCCCTAATCATACAGTCTCTTATATTTTTCGGAAGGCAGACTACCATGCTGCCTTCCGTTTTTTTATAAATAAAAAACAGAACCCATCAACCCCGATCAAACAGTAGGCATGGCTCATAAGAAGCAGGCGGCCCACCACTATTTTTCCCAGGAAAACACACGCTGTTTCTATTTGATACGGAGCATAACGGCAAGAATACAGATTGGTTAAGCCAGGAGGAGGGGGAATCCCAAATGGCAATGCCGGGAGACGCTAGAATTAAATTTATTTTTTCAGGTAGTCCCTGGGGTGTCGAACGGATCTTTTCCACAATTCCCAGGTCGCTTTTTTCGGCATTTTGACGAAAAACGGGTTATTCTTTTCGATACAAATCAAGCCTTAGCGTTTCTTGTAACAAAATAGCTAAAAATAGGTCGTGAAATTTGCACTCGCTTTGAATAAAATACTCAAAATACACTTGAAAATTGAATTTCGGTTTGCTAAAATAAAGCTATTAAAAAGTAAACGAGGTGTACCTCCATGGCGAAACGAAAAAGTTCTCCTTCTGACGTGCCGCTCTATTTATTCCACGAGGGTAGTAATGCCCGCGCATATGAATACTTCGGCGCGCATAGAATAGACGGTGGGAAAATGGTATTTCGCACTTGGGCGCCGCATGCCGCAGGCGTCAGCGTGGTGGGCGACTTCAACGGCTGGGATGCGGAAAACGCGCCCATGGCCTTGGTGGACAACGGCGGCGTTTGGGAGGCAGAGCTGCCGGAACTTGCGCAATTTGAAAATTATAAGTTCTGTATCCTAACAGAAGATGGCCGCCAGCTGATGAAAAGCGATCCCTACGGCGTACATATGGAAACGCGCCCCAATAATGCCTCCAAGGTTTATGATCTGAGCGGTTACGAATGGGGCGACCAGGCTTGGGAAGAAGCGAAAAGCCATACTGTTATCTATGACAGTCCTGTCAATATCTATGAGATGCACGCCGGCTCGTGGAAGCGATATCCCGATGAGAACTTTTTTGACTATCGAAAGCTTGCGCAAGAGCTGGTTCCCTATCTCACTGAAATGGGGTATACCCATGTAGAGCTCATGCCTGTGATGGAGCATCCCTTCGACGGCTCTTGGGGCTACCAAGTAACCGGTTATTTTGCCGTAACTTCCCGCTACGGTACGCCGCATGATTTTATGTATTTCGTCGATCAGTGCCACCAGCCGGGATCGGCGTGATTCTCGATTGGGTACCGGCACATTTCCCCAAGGATGCCAATGGCCTTTATGAGTTCGACGGAGCCCCCTGCTATGAGTATGCCGACCCGCGCAAGGGCGAGCACCGCCAGTGGGGCACCCGCGTATTTGACTACGGGCGCAACGAGGTGGCAAGCTTTCTAATTTCCAGCGCGATGTTTTGGCTGGATCAATACCATATTGACGGCCTTCGTGTAGATGCAGTGGCATCCATGCTCTATCTTGACTACGGTAGGGAGGATGGCGATTGGATTCCCAACGACCACGGCGGGCGGGAGAATCTGGAGGCGGTTTCCTTCCTGCGAAAGCTAAACGAAGTTATCTTTCAGGAGCATCCTTCCACGCTGATGATTGCAGAGGAAAGCACCGCCTGGCCGCTCGTCTCGAAGCCGACAAATGTGGGCGGCCTCGGCTTTAATTTTAAATGGAACATGGGCTGGATGAACGATATTCTGCGCTATGTCTCTCTGGATGGCTATTTCCGCAAATACAATCATGATTGCCTCACCTTTTCTTTCTTCTATGCGTTTTCCGAAAACTACGTTCTGCCGATTTCACATGACGAAGTGGTGCATGGAAAATGCTCCTTAATCGGCAAAATGCCGGGCAGCTATGAAGAAAAATTTGCCGGGTTGCGTGTGTTTTATGGGTATATGATGGCGCATCCAGGCAAGAAGCTGCTTTTCATGGGGCAGGAATTCGGGCAGTTTAAGGAGTGGGATTTTGCCGCCGAGCTGGACTGGCTTCTGCTCGATTATGAAAAACATGCACAGCTGCGGGACTATGTGAAGGCGCTCAACCATTTCTACCTCAAGCATTCCCCGCTGTGGCAAATTGATTTCAGCTGGGAGGGCTTCTCCTGGATTTCCAGTGATGACAGTGCAAACTCCGTGATCGCCTTTCGCAGGATGGATGACCAGGGCAATGAGATCATCGCCGTTTGCAATTTTACAAAGGTAGAGCGCCCGGATTACCGCATCGGCGCGCCGAAGCGGGGGGATTACCGCGTGCTGCTCAATTCCGACGATATTGCGTTCGGCGGCGAGGGCAACGGCTCCTCCGGCATCATCAAAACGGAGGATCTCCCCATGCATAGCTGCGAGCAGAGCATGGTGCTGGATCTTCCTGGTTTTTCCGTGTTATATTTGGAGCTTTCAAAGGAGCGTAAAAAAAGGCAGAAGAAAACGCCCGCTTCCGCTGCACAGGCGGCTCCATCCCGCAAAAAGGCAAAGCCCGTCTCACCGGAAGCTAAATCAACCTGATCAAATCCTCTGGAATTTATTTCCACGGATTTCATAAAATCAATTTTTATAAAATAAAGGAGGCAACATATATGGCCCGAAAAAAGGAATGCATTGCAATGCTCCTCGCAGGCGGGCAGGGAAGCCGGCTCGGTATCCTGACAAAAAATATCGCCAAGCCTGCCGTGCCTATGGTGGAAAATACCGTATCATTGACTTTCCGCTCTCCAATTGCGTGAATTCCGGCATCGATACCGTCGGTGTCCTCACCCAGTATCAGCCGCTGGAGCTCAATGATTATATTGGCAATGGAGAGCCATGGGATCTGGACCGTGTGAACGGAGGGGTACATATCCTCTCCCCTTATCAAAAAAATTCGTGGGACAGAGTGGTATAAAAATACCGCTAACGCGATCTATCAGAATATCAATTTTATCGATCGCTATGACCCTGAATATGTTGTGGTCCTCTCCGGCGATCATATCTATAAGATGGATTATTCCAAAATGCTCGCCTATCATAAGGAAAAGGAAGCGGCCTGTACCATCGCCATGCTCGAAGTCCCGTGGGAGGAAGCGCCCCGCTTTGGCCTGATGATGGTGAATGAAGATGGCGCCATCACAGAATTTGAGGAAAAGCCAAAGCACCCCCGCAGCAATAAGGCCTCCATGGGGGTTTACATGTTTACTTGGGAGAAGCTGCGCCAGTATTTGCTGGATGATGAGGCCAACGAAGCCTCTGGCAACGATTTCGGGCACGATCTGATTCCAGCCATGCATGAGGCGCACGAGCGGCTTTTCGCTTTCCCCTTCGATGGCTATTGGAAAGACGTTGGCACGATTGACAGCCTGTGGGAAGCCAATCTTGACCTGCTCAACCCCAATGTTGATCTTGACCTAAGCGACCCCGATTGGAAAATTTACTCCCGCAACCCGGTCGCTCCGCCGCACTACGTTTCTCCGGACGCCACCGTTCAGAATTCCTTGATTTCAGAAGGCGGGCTGATTGAGGGCAGTGTGGATTTCTCCGTTTTATTTGCCAACGTATCGATCGAAAAGGGCGCAGTCGTGCGTGATTCCATCCTGATGCCCGGCACGGTGGTGAAAAAAGGCGCCGTGGTGCAATATGCAATCGTCGCGGAAAATGCCGTGATTGAAGAAAACGCCGTCGTCGGCGAACGCCCGGAGGATATGGAAAACCTTTCTGATTGGGGTGTGGCTGTAGTCGCGCAAACGTCTGCATTGGCGCAGGCACACGCGTCGCGCCGAAGGCAATGGTCGATGAGGACCTGCCGGAGGTGACAGTTTGAAAAACGTGTTTTTCAAACGGGAGTTTCGCCCTTTTTGCATCAAGGGAATCTCAAAATCTTGCTTCGCAAAACCGCTTAAAACTCCACGGTTGGAGCGAAAGGAATGGTTATAACTATGAGAGCGAATAATGTGTTAGGAATTATCTATTCCAACGCCTATGATTCTGTATTGAGCGAGCTGACCAATGCGCGTACCATGGGCAGCGTCCCCTTTGGCGGGCGCTACCGCCTGATTGATTTCGCGCTCTCAAATCTCGTTAACTGCGGCATCAACAAAGTTGGCATTATTACAAAAAGCAATTATCAGTCCCTGATGGATCACATCGGCACAGGCAAACCTTGGATCTCTCCCGCAAGCGCGGAGGCATGTTCCTCCTCCCGCCCTTTAACAATAGCCACACTGGTATGTACCGCGACCGAATCCAGGCGCTCAGGGGCATTATGCGCTTTTTAGAGCAATCAAAAGAGGAATATATCGTCCTGATGGATACCAACGTGGTTTGCAATTTTGATCTCAACGATATGTGCCGCGCTCATACGGAGAGCGGGGCCGATATCACCATTGCCTACCACCACGGCCGCGCGCCGCGGCTGGATGATTTGATGACCTTCACCTTTGAGGAAAATCAGAAGGTTGCCAAAATTGCGCTTGACCCTAAAACGAGCAAGCCAGTCGATTACGCAATGAATATCATCCTAATCAGCAAAGCGTTGCTGACCCGCCTGATTAACAACGCTGTGAGCCTCAATCAGGACAGCTTCGTGCGGGATGTCATTCAGCACAATCTCAAGCGCCTAAACATCTACGGCTATGAGGTATCCGGTTTTACAAGCGTGTTTGACTCTTTGCAGAGTTATTATGATATCAGCATGAGCCTGCTGGATCCAGCCAATTGCCAGGAGCTCTTCACACGCGAACGCCCGGTTTACACCAAGGTGCGCGACGATATGCCGGCAATTTACGGCCTTGGCTCTACAGTCAAAAACTCACTGGTGGCAGATGGGTGCAGCATCGACGGCGAAGTGGAAAACTGCATCCTATTCCGTGGCGTTCAAATTGGCAAGGGCGCTGTGTGCGTAATTCTATCATCATGCAGGCACTTACATCAGCGAGGGCGTTCATCTCGACTGCGTCATTGCCGATAAGAGCGTAGTCGTTCGCCCGCACAAAACGGTAACAGGCACCAGCACTTACCCTGTTTATATTGGCAAAGGCATCGTGATCTAAGGCTAGAATTTGCGTTGATCCCATGATGCGTCTGAAAAGGAGGATTCATTTTGAAGGTTTTATTTGTTGCGAGCGAGGCGCTCCCCTTTATCGCCAGCGGCGGTTTGGGCGATGTTGCAGGGAGTCTTCCCCAGGCGCTGCGTAAGCGGCTGATCGGCTGCCGCGTTGTCATGCCTTTATATGCCACGATCCCGCAGGAGATGCGTGACAGTATGCATTTTATTGCAAGCCTGTCTGTGCCCGTAGCGTGGCGCAGGCAATACTGCGGCATATTTGAAGCCAAAGCCAATGGCGTTACCTATTACCTGCTCGATAACCAGTATTATTTCAAGCGGGATACGATCTATGGCCATTACGACGATGCCGAGCGTTTCGCCTTTTTCTCCCGCGCGGTGCTTGAAATGCTGCCTTACATTGATTTTCATCCCGATATCATCCACTGCAATGATTGGCAAAGCGCTCTAACACCGGTTTATTACTCGCTGATGTATGCGCACCGCGAGGGATATCAAAATATCAAAACGCTTTTCACCATCCATAATATTCAGTATCAAGGCGTATACGGCAAAGAGATCTTGGAGGATGTGCTCGGCATTGCCCAGCGAGATGAGGCGCTTTTGGAATATGACGGTGACGTTAACTTTATGAAAGGCGCGATCGAATGCGCCAACCGGGTTTCCACTGTCAGCCCCTCCTATGCGCAGGAAATCCTTGATCCATGGTACAGCCACGGCCTCGACACCATTCTCAACCAGCGCTCCTGGAAGCTCAGTGGGATTCTCAATGGCATCGATACCATCAGCTATGATCCTGCCACAGATCAATCGCTCTTTACCAATTATTCTGCGGAGGATCCGGCCGGAAAGATGAGCAACAAGCTCGGCCTGCAAGAATATATGGGCCTTCCTGTACGGGAGGATGTTCCTTTAATGGGTATGGTATCGCGCTTAGTTTCTCATAAGGGGCTTGATCTGGTCAAGGCTGTGCTCGACGAGCTGCTGGAAACCACGGATATACAGGTCGTCGTGCTTGGCTCAGGAGATTGGGAGTATGAAAATTTCTTCCGTGAGGCGGCCGCGCGCCACCCTGGTAAGCTTGCATCCGCATCGGTTTTGTGCCGGATCTGGCGCGCAAAATTTATGCGGGGAGCGACCTATTCCTGATGCCCTCTAAAAGCGAGCCCTGCGGGCTCTCCCAGATGGTTGCGCTGCGCTATGGCTCCATTCCGATTGTGCGGGAAACAGGCGGTCTGCGCGACAGCATAAAGGATAGCGGCGATGGGGAAGGCAACGGCTTTACCTTTGCCAATTATAACGCGCATGAAATGCTCCACACGATCCGCCGCGCCTTGGAAGGCTATCAAAATCAAGAGGGTTGGGCGATGCTTGTCAAGCGTGCACTGGAGTGCGACTGTAGTTGGGGCCGCTCGGCCAATGCATATATCCGGCTCTATAAATCCATGTTGGAAGGCTAAATGCGTATCATAAGCGAGCGCACAGCAAAATGCTGCATTTGCATCTTGCTGTGCGCTTATTATGCTATAATAGCGTAATGATCCCCTCTATTCACTTATCAGGGTCCATTGAAGCTTTCATCCACAACTGTGTTTTTGCTTTGGGCTGAGAAACATTGCTTGAAATTTTGGCACAAGAAGGCGCCAGCAGGCCCCACGTTACCGCAACTCTCCGCCGGATAAATACTGGTCAACATTGCGCCTTATGTAATTTTCCGCTTCCAAGATCAGCGTTTGCATGCACTGCGGCAGCTTATCCTCATGCGCCGCCACCGCCACTTCGGATCCTGAGTTTATAATAGAGCGCGCAATTGCCTCCATCATCCCGCTAGTGAGCAGTTCTGCTGCCTGCGGATCAAAGTGGATCGCATCCTTTGAGAGAAACCCAGCCTGTGAAGAAGTGACCATTCCGTTATAAACAGACAGTGCAAACAACCACTGCATACGGTCGCCCAGAACAGTATCCCATTCAAGATTGACTGCTCCAACAACCGTGAGGCCGCACGGTAAATCGTGCTGATGCTCATTTCACGATCCTGTTCCAGCTCATCTGAAATAAAAAAGCCTGTCAACCCCGTTCGGCTTTCGCTATATCCCAGCAGATAATCACAGGTTACGTGATAGAGCTTTGCCGCACGTGTCACGAAATCCAGCCCGCACTCCCGTATTCCCTTCTCATAATGCGATAAGAGCGCCTGTGATACGCCAAGGCGGGCGGCCGCCTCCTTTTGGCTCAGGCCACGTTCCTTCCGCAATAGCACCATCCGCGTCGGAAAGCATTTGTTCATCCTCTTGAACCCCCATAAATAATACGCATCGTATATTGTAAAATAATTATAAGGGACTACCCCTAATTTGTACATAGTGATTACTGACAAAAAACGATAAAATAATTTGGAGGAAAAATGAAGACATATCAAATCCATCTGATCCGCAACGGCCGCACGGACGACAGCACCTCCGGCCGTTACATTGGCCATACCGACGCCATTTTGAGCCCGGAGGGTGTTGCTGAACTCCACCGGCTCAAGGAACAAGCGGATTATCCCTATGTGGAGGCCGTTTTTACAAGCCCGCTCAAGCGCTGCACGCAAACGGCACACGCGATCTATCCAGAGCGTGAAGCCATTGTTATGCGCGAACTCATTGAATATGATTTCGGTGAATATGAAGGTAAAACGCCGGAGCAGCTCGCCGATGACGAAGGCTTTGCCTCTTGGCTTGCTGGTGGGCCGGATGCCGCCCCGCCTTTCGGAGAGAGCAACGCGGAGTTTTCCACGCGGGTATGCAGCTGTTTTCTCAAAATTGCCGAAGGTATGATGAAAACCAATGTGACCAATGCCGCAATCGTCACGCATGGCGGCGTTATTATGACGATCCTCGCCGCCTTTGGGATCCCCGAATTGCCTATGCCTGAATGGCGTACCCCAAGCGGTTGTGGTTATACGGTGCGTATTACGCCATCCATATGGATGCGCGGCCAAAAAGCCGAGGTCATCGCAGAAATTCCCACCTTTCCACAAGAGGAGGATCTACCGGATCTTTCCACCGAAGCGTTTTATGTGGATTTAGAGGAGCTGCGGCAGGAGGAACACGACGCCTAACCCCAAAAACAAATGGGCAGCTGCAAAGCCTTTTGCAGCTGCCCATTTCATCTTTAAACCGCCTGATCCCATCAAACAAACCCACATGCCCCGCTCTGTATCAAACATAGCGTTCACCATGAGGCTGTGTGGCACAAAAATGCCCGGCAACCTCTATCATATAGCTGCCGGGCATCGAATCGATCGTCTATTTTTTATCACGATGCGAACCGAGTAACAAAGCAAGGCTTGCTATGACCACACGGATCACAGGGATACGCATCGCTCATGGGAGCGGGCGGTTCACGGCTATTTTTTTATCCGCGCTTTTTGCGGCTGAACGTCATCGTTCCAGCCGCGCCGATCACCAGCACCGCAAGCATCGCAACCGACGCGCCGCTGCCAGTGCCCGGAATATCCACGTTGTCGGGGCCGGTGGGGGCTTGTGTTGCATCCTTCTGGGTGAAAGCAGTTGGGGCTTCTCCTTCCGTGCCTGAGGCGTCTGGGTTAGAGGGGCTCTGCTCACCGGGCTCTGCCGTATCCGGCTCCGTCGGCTCAGATGCCGCCGCTCCACGCGTCACTGTCAGCACGTAAACATCCGTCACACTGCCGTCAATGGAGGTCGTTTCAATTCGGATGATGTTCTCTCCGTTTTTCAGCGCAATAGTTACTGCCGCTCCATCGCTTTCCCGTCCATTTACAAGCACCTGCGTGCCGGGATCAGCGCCAAGAGCCGTTAGAGAAAGCTCCGTTACATTCTGGTCTACAGTGGCCTGATACGCCTTTACATTCCGCTCAAAAGAGAGGTTGAGCTGCGGTGAGGAGAGCGTTTTCAGCTCTGCCGTGATTTCGTTCAGCTTCCACAGCTGCCCGCCATAATAAGGGTTTGCCGTGCCGAGATACAAGCCGTCTGAGCCCGCGATAAAGGAGCGGCAACCGTAATTATATTTATCATGGAAGCCGTCGTTCAGAATTTCTTGATAATGAACGCCGTCCTCTGTCTGATACAGGTCAAACCCACCGTCGGCCTCCATAATCGCATTGGAGATGCGGATGTACCGCTCCAGCCTTCGGTATCAATATTGGCCAATGTATTATAGATAGAACGCAGCGCATTGAGGCCTTGGAGCTGATCGCCAAGGGATTGGGCTAAGTCGGAATTCACAATCTTATCTAAGATGGGGCGGATCTTATCAAACGCCTTTTTGAATTGAAGAGATATCTCCAGCAGCTGCTTCACGGAGGCTTCTGTTGCCTTCTTGTTCACCATGCTATTGAGCGTGCCCAGCACCTGAACAAGCATATCTGTCGTCTTAGAATCAATCACCGTCTCTTTCTTCAGGAGGTTGATCAGATCCACAGCAGAACGGATTTGATGCTCGCAATCATCGGCATCCATTCCAATCAAATCGCCGTTGGTCAGGAAGGTGAAGTAATGATTCAGGGTGGATGCGTCAAACGTGCCGAAGAGCAGCTTGCCGTTATATTCCGTTGCACGCCAGATATACTGCATGCAGCCGAGCTCCGTGCTGTTGGAGAAGGCATGCAGCGTTTCGGAAAGGTAATTCCCCTTCTCCCGATTAAAATATTGATCTGGTGAGCCCATTACCATTTGCATTTTGCCATCTGAAGTGAGGCGGTAAATCGAGGCCTGATTTTTCATGCTGTTTTCCATCGTTTTCAGGCCTTCAAAATAGGCGTTGATATCCTGTGTGCGCACCAATTTAACCAATGAGAAGATCGCCTTGACCATTGCATCAAATGCATTGGAAAGCGTGTAGTAATAAAGATCACCCTGATACACAATCGGGGACATAACGTAGTTGAGCGGATTGCCAAAGCCTGCTGGATAGATCGGGTCACCCTGCTTGCCAAGGCCATCCCCGATGAACTCCGTCCACTTCCATCCATATTCATTTGCGCCGGGCTGCCCCTTGCCAACCTCAACGCCCTGATACACCACCGCGCCGATCGTTGTCATCAGAGAGAGGTAAACCGTATCCTGATACACCACCAAATCCCACACGTCGCCTGAATTGCTGATATATTTCTCTAACGTATATGGGTAAAAATCATCCGGCCCGGCAATAGTATCAAAATGCGTTCCGTCTGTCGTCGTCTGAATTCGGACTGCGGAGGTAACGCCTTGCGCAATCTCCTCATGCGAGAGCTGAGATGCATCCGTGCCGCCGATGTAAAGCCGCTCTCCATCATCCGTCACGTCATAGGCCCGAATATTGCCCATGCCGGTCTCTGCGGGCTTGGTCATATGTACAAGGATTTCCGGCAAATCACCCGGCTGAAAATCCGGCCCAATACGCAGCAGCATTGTGTTCGCTGTGCCTGTTGTGCCAAAATAGAGGTTCCCCTTGAATTCCACGCACATACGGTAGCCGGTAATATCGTTGAATGGAGCAGGCATGTCCGCATTTGGCTCAAATACGGTTTCCATCTTGCCAGTTGTCTTGCTATACCGTACGATCACACCGCCCTTTCCCTGCTCGTCCTTCGGCGTCAGGGCCAATTCTCCATTGGTAAACGTATCGACGAACTGCCGCACGGTATCCATCGGAATTTTATCACCATACGCATGAATGTATAATTCGATCGTACTGCCCACCAAATTTCGGTTGGAGCCAACATAAATATAATCCCCCAGCTCGCCGGTCGCCCATGCATAGCTGTTGAAGCGATCGCCCGGCGTTACAAGGCCGTCCGCCTCGCCTTCCCCCGCGGTAGGTTGGAAAGCTTTTGCATGTAATACCCGTTTTGCGAGATGGTAATTCGATCGTTTCCGGCTATGGACGCCATTGGCACCATCAAAATAGACAGCACTAAAATCATGCTGACCACTCCCGCAATCCGCTTTTTCCACGTCATAGAAATGCCTCCTTTTTTCCTCAAAGATAATCTTTGCGGCATTATTATATACAGTTTTTAAAATATAAAATTTTTCGAATAAGAAATTAATAAAAATGTTATATAAAAAAATCATTTAATTATTTAAATTTTTGACTGATTAGTTCAATTTAAACTCGTTTTTTTTAAATGAGTTCAAATTGAACTTTTTAATTGCTCTATCTATGAACTTCCTATAAAGGGGTTTCGGTACCCCCACGAAAAATTCTGCCTGTATTTCGTTCGGCTGAACGAATATAAAAACCCCCATAGCAAGCCCGAAAGCTGCTATGGGGGTTACTGGTCGCCAACCGTGCCAACCGGCCTCGACTTACTAGAGCCCGGCGCCAGATCGTTCATTTATCTTACGAATCCGGCACATAAGTGATGGTAAAACAATGCGATCGGATATCATAATCCATCACTTTCGCCCGAAAATCCTGGCCGCTCATCGTTTTGGAACCAACCTGGATCGCAGATACATAGCCAACTGATCCGCTGACCGCCGCATCGTGTGATTTAATCTTTAGCCATTGGGCCGGATCGCCGGCAAGTTCAATGCCAAGCGCGCTCTTTACACGGCTGCGAAGCGCTTCACTTGTGATGGTATAGGTCGTTTTATAATTCTTATGGTTTTTATCCCCAGGCTCGTACAGCCGCCCTGGAGATAGGGGTAGCCGCTACCGCCCCAAACGGTGCGCACATCCGCTGTTTTTCCCGCCGAGTAGGCAAAGAAGGTAGCGAGAATCGGCTCTCCGTTATAGGTCATATATTCGCCGAGCACTTCTTCCACCGCCTGCATGGCACGCGCGGAATAGGTGCTGCCTATCGCAACCCCTGTCACACGGTTTTGGCGCAAAATATAGGTATATGCGGCAACAGCCTGCGCCTTAAGTGCCTCCAGATGATAGGAGCCGCCCATCTCTTTCTCCAGAATGCGGGCAAGCACAACCTTCGTATCCACCTGCTGACCATTTACCTCCAGCGTTTCCGGATAGCAGCCATCCATCTTCTGCATCTGCACCCCAGGGAAATAATGCAGCAGGATCTCCCGATAATTCCACCCGCTCTTGGCGAATTCGTTTGCCCCAAACTGACTCATGCCAACGCCGTGCCCATAGCCATAAACTGTAAATTGGAATTTACCGCTTTTCCGCTGGGATGAAGGATGCGCCGTAGAAATTTCATCCGACGGAACCGAGCTCGGCGGCGTTGTTTGGGAGGAATCCGCATTGCCTTTTCCGGTGGTAGTCTCCGGCTTTGCTGTGGTGTCCGGCTGTTTCGATGATTCTTCCTCTTTTTTTCCGCCGGAATTCAGCTCATCCTCCATTGCCTGCGCTACCTCATCCAGGATTGCCTGATCCTTAGCGGGTACAGCGGGCTTTTTAAGAGCAGATGCGGTCGGCAACCGCACGGCCGTGGAAGAATCCGCCTGCGTTTCCGCATCGGTTGTTTGCTGGCCGATATCGAAAGAAGCCTGCGCATTCTCCGGATCGGATGGCTGTGTCGCCTGTTGGCCTGCCGGTGCATGAGCCGATGAAAGAGAAACCTGCTGGGAGGAGCGGTTCTCCTGAAAGCGCAGCAAAACGCCCGTTCCGATGCAGAGCAAAATGGACAGGGAGAGCAACACACTCAACACAGCCGCAAACGCCTTCCAGTGCGCCGGGCGTGCTTCCAGCTTGTCCGACCCTTTTTTTACTACCTGTTCCACCAATTCATACAGGGCTTGAACGCCGTCTCCAATCAAAAGGCAGGATGCTCATCTGGCTGCGCATAAAGCTGGCGCACCTGCGCACCGCTTTCCTCTGCAACAGCAATGAGCAAAAAGGTTTCCACTCTGCCTTCTTTTTTTACGGTATATACGTTTGTAATGGCAGCGCCAAGCGGGGTGCCTTCCTCCTGCATGGCCCGGCGGGCAAGCTCCGCCGCATACTGCTTGGCGGAACCCTCGTCCGGTTCGCAAAACGCATTGCTATAGATCAGCCGCCGTGCGGCCAGCTCATTTTCTCCCGCCGCTTCCTTGAGGAATTCCACCGTGGGCGTTTTGGCGAAGGCGATGCGTAAATCTTTAGCCTCCAACGCCTCCATCGCCCGCTGTGCATATTGTCCAGGAGCGGCATCTTGTGCAGCCAGTTCTTCCGGCTCGTTTCTGTTTTCTGATTCGCCTTGCGCAGGGGCACCATTTGCCTGTTTCGGCTTTTGCTCAGCTTGGGGCTGTGTCTCCCGCGTTTGCCGGCCGAGCTGTGAGCCGGATAAAAACGCGCCCGCCTCCGCCTTTAAAATGCTGTCAATCCTTCGGTTATCCAAAGGCAAAAACAAAATCGTCTGCCGCCCCGCAGTCAGCATAAAGCCCGCAAACAGGCCATCCTGCGTCGGGAACGCAGCTGCGCCCACCGGGATGGCGGCATGGCGCGAAAAATCTTCTTCCGGGAGCTGTACAGGGCTTTTTTGCAACGCTCCATCAGCTCCGGATTCGGCACTGTAGACAGCCCCATCGCCCGCAGCAATTGCTCCTTCGTGCGGAGATACCGATCCGGCTCCACCAACAACAAAATGGTCTGGGCGGTTTTCAATGCCTCCGCAAGGGCATAAAACAATTCCTTTGCCGTGCCAACTGCTTTGGCTCCATAGCGCCTTCACCGCTGGACAAAAGCGCCAGGATTTTTTCCTGGGCGGCGGCACAGGCGGGCACTTGGTTGGAATTGAGGGATAATATCTGCAAGCTCATGCCAATCACACATCCTTCCACACATACCGGGGGGTTGTTACCAGCTTCCGCTTCCTGCCCATGCGCAAAAAGCTGGGCCTTTCGTTTCTTAGTCAGCTATCTACTCCCCGCTCAAACCGGCTGCTTCTCCATCATCAGGGTTTCCACTTTTCCGCATCCCGGTATGGTTGGCGATTCCCTTTTTATCATAATAAATCTGCGGGTAACGCGGGTTTTCATTTTTCTTTGCCAAGCTGGTGTCAACAGACGCATCCTCACCCTCCCGGACCAGGCGGCGACCACCACGAGGCGCTGTTCATCCCAATCATAATTGCAGGTGGAAAGCGTCAGAATTTTATCATCCGGCCTGATATCAACGCCCGTAGAATAAAGCTTCCTCTGATCAATCTCGGAGATATACTCCTTGAATTTATCATCACTCGACAAATTGGTAAAGATATAGTTAAAAATATAGCCGTTATCATGCTCTGCCTTAGAATTTGTCAAAAATACCGCATAGACCTTCCACTGATAATCGGCATAGAGCGTGTTGTATTCAATCACCGGATTGCGCTTGAAGCCGTCAATGGTCAAATAATCCGTCAACTCGGAAAACACCTGATCGCCGGAGCGCATATGGTGCCCAAATATGATCGTGTTGCGGTCAAGCTCTTTGATATTGTTGCGGAAATCCAGAAATGGATTTCCGTAACTCGTTGTCCGTCCGTAATAATCGAGCTTCAGATATTTGTCGTTATCCTTCCCTTGGACGATGGGAAAATCGATATATTTCATGTTGGGGATTTTCAGCCAGCCCACCATCTCCTGATTGGCCGCATAAAGCGCTGCATAGGCAGGATTCATTCCCTCCGGGAAGTTGACGTTCGGGTATTTGGCACGGATATCCGCCCAAGCGCTTTCATCCAGACCGGTTTGCACCTGCCCGGCCAACTGTTTGGTAAAATAGTCGTTATACCAGCCTTCATACAGGCGATATCCCAAAAACGGAAGGCAGACGAGCAGGGTGGCCAGAGCGATCAAAAAACCGTCCTGCGCACCTTCTCCGCAGCGTATCCCCTCTCCAGGGAGCCAGCTATCGCCAAACCGGCCTTTTTTCTTTTTCTCCTTTTACTGGAAGACGGATCCTCCGCCTGGGCAAACAGGTCGGCTAGTCCGCTAGAGGTAGCCTCCGGCGTTTTATCCGGCGCCTCCACGGGCGGCGGGGCAACTGGGGCATCAG
>ENA-OQCX01000307-OQCX01000307.1-human-gut-metagenome-genome-assembly--contig:-NODE-307-length-25766-cov-1.785873_pt1 | contig 25766 bp, 37 predicted proteins | sample MGYA00242762_ERZ504587 | MGnify/ENA primary metagenome ERZ504587 (study PRJEB26092, sample SAMD00036337) | human gut metagenome | host: Homo sapiens | study: EMG produced TPA metagenomics assembly of... | reverse complement strand
CAGTGATGCGAAGTCAATGTTTAAGGTAGCGCCTGTATAAAAATAGTTCCGCTGCTTGGCGGATGATTTCCTGGATTGCTTCCTGGGTCATGGGAAAGTCCTTTCTGATTATTTATAATGTATTTGATGTTTTGAAATATAGTTTACATAATGTAAAAGGCTATAAAGGGGGTAATTCAAAACTATCTTATTTAAATTGAGATTACCGAATGTAATGTTATAAAGGTGACAATATGGTATTTTTCAAACACGCTTTAGCTTTTTATTGCACTGTGTTTTCTTTAGCCGGCATCAGCATATAATAAAATTTCTCCAGCTCCTGTGCATCCATCAGTATCGGTACCGGATACAGCGGATTCGCCTCTTTGTCCGCATAGTGTGACAGCTTCGGAATGTCTTCTTCCTGGATTTCCGGGATGGTATCGCCGATTCCGAAGCGGGCCTTCATGTCTTGGACCGCCTGGATAAAGTTTAATGCGGCTTCTTCTTCCGGTGTTTCTTTGGAGGCAACCCCGGCAGCAACAGCAAGGGCTGCCAGCTTCTTATAAATTGTTTTTCCGTAAGCTTCCAGAACATAAGGGAGAAGTACAGCGTTGGCAAGTCCATGTGGAACATTGTATTGTCCTCCCAGAGAATGGGCAACTGCATGTACATAGCCTACATAGGATTTTGTAAAAGCGCAGCCAGCGAAATAAGAGGCGCGGAGCATATTCCGGCGCGCTTCTTTATTGCTTCCGTCGGTGTAAGCAGTGTCCAGATTTCGAAAATCAGCTGCACTGCATCCCGGGCATTTTTACGAGTGCCTGGTGTAGTGGAATTACCAATATAAGCTTCCACTGCGTGGGTGAGTGCGTCCATACCTGTAGTAGCGGTGATGAATGGTGGAAGGCTTAATGTGACCTTGGGGTCAAGCACAGCGTATCGGGGAATCAGCGGGAAGTCATTGATGGCATATTTATGCCGGGTTTCGGCGTCCACGATTACTGCTGCCAGTGTAGTTTCACTTCCGGTTCCTGCTGTAGTTGGAACGGCGATAAGAAGTGGAAGCTTTTTGTGCACTTTCAGGATTCCCTTCATCTTTGCAAGAGACTGATGAGGTTTGGCGACTCTGGCACCTACTGCCTTGGCGCAGTCCATACTGGAGCCTCCGCCGAAGCCTATAATGGCCTGACAGTTATTTTCATGATAAAGTTCAAGTGCCTCAGCCACATTCACAGTGGTAGGATTTGCTACTGTTTTGTCATAAAGGATATAGGGAATGCTGCTGTCTGTCAACACTTTTTCAAGGCGGTCTGTAAGACCAAGCTTATGGATTCCTGCATCTGTAATAATCAGCACATTTTTACATTTTTTCTTTTTCAGCACATCGGGAACGGCTTTCAGACTGCTGATGATTTCAGGATTTCGGTATGGCAGGAATGGAAGGGCAAATTTGAACACATTCTGAAAAATCCGACAGTATATTTTTTTTAAGGGATTCATATGGAAGTTCTCACTTTCTGTTGATACACGCTCTAAAATATAACGTTGCATCAATCGGTTCTATTGTGTAATTGTTCAGTACCTTCACAGCTACATGCTTTGTGGAATAATTACTTTATTATTGTACTTTTTTTTATCACGTATGAATTATACCATGTTATCAAATATTGTAAAGATAAAACAATTTTATTATAAAACAAATTGCAACATATATCTTGCAGAAAGTCTTTTTTCAAACATGCTCTGGCCCGAACCCCTATCCATGAATTCAATCAAGCAGGCATGGTTTATTCATTGCTGCTGTCCGGGACTGCATAGTAAAAACACCTGGCGGAATATTGCCAGTGGACAGTAACCATAAGGTGATTTATTGAAAATAATGAAATAAACACCTGTGTCTCGACTGGCGCCTTCTGTTGTGATATACTGAAACAAGAGATTTTTACAGCAGGAGGCGTTTTCGTGGGTGAACAGTCAGAGAAAATAAAGAAAAATATTTGTATGGGGCTGCTGGCTCATGTAGATGCAGGAAAAACTACATTGTCAGAAGCACTTTTATATTTAAGCGGCAAGATACGAAAGCTTGGAAGAGTGGATCACAAGGATGCATATCTGGATACCTCTCCCCTTGAGCGCGAGCGGGGAATCACGATTTTTTCCAAGCAGGCAGTGCTGGAATTCCCGGAAACAAGAGTTACCATTCTGGATACGCCTGGGCATGTGGATTTTTCTGCAGAGATGGAACGTACCTTGCAGGTTCTGGACTATGCAGTGCTTTTGATTAACGGTGCAGATGGTGTGCAGGGACATACGGTGACTTTATGGAAATTGCTTGAGCGGTACCAGATCCCCACATTTATTTTTGTGAACAAAATGGATCAGGATGGAACAGACCACGACGCACTTTTGACCGAATTGAAAAAAAGGCTGAATGAGAACTGCATGGATTTTTCAGAAAATGAAAATGCTGATGGAGATTTGGAATCGGAATTACCGGCTGGTGAAAAAGAAAAGCAGAATTTGATGGAAAATAAATTTTCAGAAGAATTTCTGGAGAGCCTTGCCATGTGTGACGAGAAACTGCTGGAAAAATATCTGGAAACAGGAGAAGTATCCAGGGGAGAGATTACCGGTCTGATCGCAGATCGAAAGGTTTTTCCATGCTATTTTGGCTCTGCACTGAGAATGGAAGGGGTGGAGAAGCTGATCCACGGACTGGACAGGTACACCAGATGTCCGGTATATCCTGAGGCTTTTGGTGCGAAGGTTTATAAGATCGCCAGAGACGATCAGGGAAACCGTCTTTCCTATATGAAGATTACAGGCGGGACACTGAAAGTAAAAGAACTTCTTATTACCAGCAAGGGAAATGTGGCAGCAGGAGAGAAAGTATGGGAGGAAAAGGCTGACCAGATCCGGATTTACTCCGGCGCCAGATTTGAATTGGTGAAAGAAGTGCCCGCGGGAACCGTGTGCGCAGTGACAGGTCTTTCCCATACTTTTCCAGGACAGGGACTTGGCGTGACGGAGAATTCCAATATGCCAGTACTGGAGCCGGTACTGAACTATCAGATTATTTTGCCGGAAGGCTGCGATGTGCACCAGATGCTGAAGAAGCTGAGAGAACTGGAAGAGGAAGATCCTCAGCTTCATATTGTATGGGACGAGCAGCTGGGAGAAATCCACGCCATGCTCATGGGAGACGTGCAGATCGAGATCCTGAAAAGGCTGATCTGGGAGCGGTTCCATGTGGCTGTGGATTTTGGAACGGGAAATATTGTATATAAGAGACATTGCGGCACCTGTGAAGGTGTGGGACATTTTGAGCCTTTGCGCCATTATGCGGAAGTTCACCTTCTTCTGGAACCAGGGGAGCAAGGAAGCGGAATGCAGTTTTTTACCGCCTGCAGTGAGGATGTGCTGGACCGGAACTGGCAGAGACTGATCCTCACCCATCTGGAAGAAAAGGAACACAGAGGAGTGCTGACTGGTGCACCGATCACAGATATGCAGATTACTCTGCTTACCGGACGGGCCCACCAGAAACACACGGAAGGCGGAGATTTCCGTCAGGCTACTTATCGGGCTATCCGTCAGGGGCTTAAGAAAGCACAGAATGTTCTGCTGGAGCCTTACTATGAATTTCGGCTGGAAGTGCCGGTGGAGGTTGTTGGCCGTGCAATGAATGATATCCAGAAAATGCAGGGAACTCTTCTTCCTATGGAGACAGAGGAAAATACCGCTATTTTGAAGGGAAAAGCGCCTGTTTCGACTATGCGCGATTACCAGAAAGAAGTAGTTTCTTATACAAGGGGAATGGGAAGACTGTTCTGCAGTTTAAAAGGATATGAGCCTTGTAAAAATCAAGATGAGATCGTGGAACAGATCGGCTACGATTCTGAGCGGGATCTAGATAATCCTACCGGGTCTGTATTTTGTGCCCATGGAGCCGGATTTGTGGTGCCATGGTATGAAGTGAAGAGTATATGCACCTGGATACTGGGATTATGGCAGAGTTTGAGGATGATCTCAGCGAGGAAGACTGGGAGGATGCTGCGTCAGGTTCTGGAAATCCTGCAAGTGGAGACGATACTGCTCAAAGTGCCAGAAATTCAGCATGCAGTGGAGCTGGCAGTACAGGAACTGCCAGAAATACATCTGGAAGTGGAAGCCGTGCGGGAAGTGGTTACCAGCCGCCGGAATCTGCCTACCGTGGAAGCTATGAGGATGACAAAGAACTTCAGGCCATTTTTGAGCGTACCTTTGGTCCGGTGAAAAGAGACCGCGTGTCTTCTTATAAAAAAGTGGTAAGTGCCCTATCTTATTCTGGCAGCAGTTCTTCTGCAAAAAAAAGACCAGGAAGAATACCTTCTTGTGGATGGTTATAACATTATTTTTGCCTGGCCGGAGCTGAAAGAACTGGCAGATGCGGATGTCCGTGCAGCACAGACGAAGCTGATGGATGTTTTAAGTAATTATCAGGGATATAAGAAATGTACTTTGATTCTTGTATTTGATGCTTACAAGGTGGAGGGACACCAGGAGGAAGTGCTTACTTATCACAATATTCATGTGGTTTACACAAAAGAAGCGGAGACTGCCGATCAATATATTGAAAAAACAGTCCACAAAATCGGCAGACAGCATCAGGTAACGGTTGCTACTTCAGACGGACTGGAACAGATTATCATTATGGGGCAGGGCGCCAGTCGTATTTCCGCAAGAGGTCTGAAAGAAGAAATCGAAGAGACCAGAAAGCAGCTCCGCCAGGAATGGCATCAGCACCGCCAGTCCAGTCATACCTATCTTTTTGATCATGCAGATGCTGAGACTGCGAAGCTGATGGAAGAAGTCCGACTGGGAAAGAAGAAATTGTAAAATATTGAGATGAGCTGCTGAATGCAGCGATGATGATAAAGGAGATATAAAAATGAGAGAGAAGCTCACCAAAAAAGACGTAGAGAAAATTGAACAGGAGATTGAGCACCGTAAGCTGGTTGTCCGCAAAGAGGCAATTGAGGCAGTAAAGGAAGCACGTGCCCAGGGCGATTTAAGTGAGAATTTTGAATACTACGCTGCCAAGCGTCATAAGAACCAGAACGAGAGTCGCATCCGCTATCTGGAGAATATGTTAAAAACAGCAACCATCGTTTCTGATAAATCCTGCAGTGACGAGGTTGGAATGGATGACATTGTAGAAGTTTATTTTGAGGAAGATGACGAGGTTGAGAAATATAAGCTTGTTACTTCCATCCGGGGAAATTCCATGGAGAACAGAATCAGTATTGACTCTCCGATTGGCATGGCACTGAAAGGTCATAAGATTGGCGACAGAGTGGAAGTAAAGGTAAATGATAGTTACAGTTACTTTCTGGAAATCCGCTCCATCGATAAAACCCATTCAGAGGAAGAGGAAATCCGAGGATTTTAAAGGTATTAGAGTGTGTAACAGTGAAGATACTGAATCATTACACGTATTATATAAAAATCCCTCATGAGATATGCAACGATAATTGTAAAATTATTCTTCATGTTTCCTGGGGGATTTTTTGAATGTAAAATTTGGAAAATACGGTAAAATCAACTATCAAACAAATATTTTACATTTTCAACAGCCTGGCTTTACATTTTTCCTGTATAAGAAAATCTAAGATTGTAAAGTATTTTACATATATTTAACATTCTTCTCACCCGAAACTTTACATAGTCCACTTATATTGGTTTTGTAAACAAAAGAAATTAAGAACCCAATAAACTTTTAAAAGGATAAAAAAGGAGAGGAAACGTAATGGATTTTTTTAGCATTCTGACATTGGTCGGCGGACTGGCGATGTTCCTTTATGGAATGCAGGTAATGGGAGACGGTCTGGAAAAGCTTTCCGGCGGTAAACTGGAAAAGATTCTGGAAAACCTTTCATCCAACCGTGTGAAAGCAGTTTTGGTCGGTGCAGCAGTTACCGCAATCATTCAGTCTTCATCGGCAACCACAGTTATGGTAGTCGGCTTCGTAAACTCGGGAATCATGCATCTGTCCCAGGCTGTTGGCTTTATTATGGGCGCAAATATCGGTACTACTGTTACCGCATGGATCCTCAGCCTGGCAGGAATTGAAAGCTCCAATTTCTTTGTAAGACTTTTGAACCCAAACTCATTTTCACCGATTCTGGCATTGATCGGAGTTGTTTTTATTGTCTTCCTTCATGATGAAAAGAAGAAAGATATTGGAAACATTCTGGTTGGTTTCGCAGTGCTGATGTTCGGTATGAATACCATGAGCGGTGCCGTAAAACCTCTGGCAGAGGTACCGGAATTTACAAACATCCTTCTGAAGTTCTCCAACCTGTTTTAGGTGTGCTGGCCGGTGCACTTCTGACTGCTGTTATTCAGTCTTCATCAGCTTCTGTTGGTATTCTCCAGGCGCTTTGTGTAACTGGTGCAGTCCGTTACGGAGCAGCGCTTCCGATTATTATGGGACAGAATATTGGAACCTGTATTACAGCAATGCTTTCTTCAATCGGTGCTACTAAGAATGCAAAACGTGCAGCAATCGTTCATCTGTACTTCAATATTGTAGGAACTGTTACATTTATGGTTGTATTCTATGTGCTGAATGGATTTTTACATTTCTCTTTCATTGAAGAAGTGGCAGGTCCTGCCGGCATCGCAGTGATCCACAGTGCCTTTAACATCATTGCAACACTTGTACTTCTTCCATTTGGAGATATGCTTGTAAAAATGGCATGTGCAACTGTCCGTGATACAAAAGAGGAGAAAGTTATTTCCGCAGAAGATCAGGAGTTTATGATCCTGGAGTCCCGTTTTCTCAGCAATCCTGGTATTGCTATTGAGCAGAGCAAAACAGCTGCCAGGAAAATGGCAGAGACAGTCAAAAACTGCTTTGAACCTTTCCTTTGGCTTGTTAGATAATTTCCAGGAGGAGACAGCTTTACGTGTGGAAAAAATTGAAGCAAAGGTCGACCGCTATGAGGACGAACTGGGAACCTATCTGATCAAGTTAAATCAGAAGGATCTTTCTCTGGAAGACAGCCACAGCTTGTCCATTATGCTTCACTGTATCGGAGATTTTGAGCGCATCTCCGACCACGCCCTTAGTATTATGAAATCTGCAAAGGAAATTTCAGAGAAAAATGTCCGCTTTTCAGACAAGGCAGTGCAGGAACTTCACATTATGGAAAAAGCCGTGTCTGATATTGTGGAAAAAGCGTATAGCGTTTTTGCAAACCAGGACATGAGAGCAGCCGAAGAAATTGAGCCTCTGGAAGAAGTAATTGATGAGCTTAGCCGTGAGCTGAAAAGACGCCATGTAAATCGTCTTCGCGCCGGAGAATGTACAATCGAGATGGGCTTTGTGCTTTCTGATATTACAACCAGCCTGGAGAGAATTGCAGATCATTGTTCCAATATCGGCGTCTGTGTGACTCAGGTGCATGAGGATCTCTATGATACCCACAGTCATCTTGACACTGTAAAAAATGCACCGGGAGAACATTTCCATCACGAACTGGAGGTTGTCCGTGTGAATTATATGCTTCCGTAACCGGGAGAGCAGATGTTGCCAGTTGCTGCTCTGGAAAAATTCCTGTGAGAATCATTTCCGGAGGCAGCGACTGGTAATATAATTTTTGCGGCGCAAAATCATGCAAACGCATGATTTCTGTGCATCGCGAAGCGTGTTACTGGTCAGGTCGTGAACGGTAACCTGTTTTCCTGCTTTTTACCGTGACTTTACAGTTGTGCACTTGTATAAGGGGAAAAAAGTACGTATACTAAGAAATAATGATAATTTACGGGTAATGTAAAAAATAGGTAAGACATGGGAGGAGAATACTAAAAATGATTTTTTGTGTTGAAGATGATAACAACATCCGTGATCTTTTAGTATATACATTAGAGACGACCGGATTTCATGCAAGGGGGTTAGAAGACTCCCAGGAATTGTGGAAAGCCCTCGCAGAAGAGGAACCAGAGCTGATTCTTCTTGATATTATGCTTCCTGGAGAGGACGGATATTTCATTCTGGAAAAATTGAAGAAATCCTCTGGAACAAGAGATATTCCGATCATTATGGTAACTGCCAAGGAAGCAGAATTTGATAAGGTCCGTGCCCTGGAAGCCGGAGCAGACGATTATATTACCAAGCCCTTTGGAATGATGGAATTTATAGCCAGGGTGAAGGCTGTGCTCAGGCGCAGCAGCCGTCACGGAGATGACAGAGAGCTTAGCTGTGAGGAACTTCGTATTTTCCCGGGGCGTCATCAGGTATACTGTGATGATCAGCCTGTGAGCTTACCCGCAAGGAATTTGAACTTCTTCTGTATCTTATGGAAAACAGAGGAATCGTTATGACCCGTGACCAGATTTTGTGCCATATATGGGGCTATGATTTTGATGGGGAAACCAGAACTGTGGATGTACATGTGCGGATGCGGCAGAAGCTGGGGATACCGGAAGACTGATCGAAACTGTCCGCGGTGTAGGTTACAGAATGGCAGATAAGGGAGCAGTCAGGGATGAAAAAGAAAATCCTCAGCCACACCGGTTTTATGATTGTTCTTACAGCAATTCTTACCTTCATAGCAGCCAGCTTTTTAATGTACGAAAAGTTTGATGATGTTATGAAGAGGACTGTCAGAGATGAAACGGAATACGTAAAAGCAGGAATGGAGAAAGCAGGAGAAGACTATTTAAGCAAGCGTGTGGGAGATAATACAGGAACGCGAATTACTTTGACGGATGAGAATGGAAAGGTTCTCTATGACAGTGAGGCAGATGCTTCCAAACTTCCCAATCACAGCAATCGTCCTGAATTTGTCCAGGCCATGGAAGAAGGCCATGGGGAAGTAGTACGCTATTCGGAAACCCTTGCACAGCAGACCTTTTATTATGCAGTGAAGCTGGATGATGGGAAAATTCTTCGTCTGGCAAAAACCACAGACAGTGTTTTTCATACATTAATGGGCAGTCTTATCTGGCTTGGACTTTTGATGATCGTAATCATCCTGATAGAAATCATTTTGGTACAGAGGCAGACAAAAAAGCTGATCAAACCCATAAACAGCCTGGATCTGGAGCATCCTCTTGATAATGTGTGTTATGAGGAACTTAAGCCCCTTCTTACCCGTGTAGACCAGCAGAACCTGCAGATTGCATGTCAGCTTGAAGAACTGAAAAAAACGGAGGCTGTGCGAAGAGAGTTTTCTGCAAATGTTTCCCATGAGCTGAAAACCCCGCTGATGTCGATTTCCGGTTATGCAGAGCTGATGATGAATGGAATGGTGCGTCCGGAAAATATTGCGGATTTTTCAGGGAGAATTTACAAAGAAGCCAATCGTCTTGGTAATCTGGTGGCAGATATTATCCAGCTGTCCCGGCTGGATGAACAGCAGGATGAAGTGGTTTCCATGGAAAGTGTGGAACTGAATGAGCTTGCAGAAGATGTAGTAAACAATCTCCAGGATCAGGCCCAGAAGAAGAATATTTCCCTGAGATATTACGGTCATCCGGTTACAATTCAGGGAGTGCGTCATGTGCTTTATGAAATGCTGTACAATATAGCGGACAATGCGGTTCGTTATACGAATCCAGGTGGACATATTTATATTTACGTAGGAAAAAACAGAGAGGGAAAAGCTTATTACCGTGTGGAGGATGACGGAATCGGAATACCGAAATCTGAACAAAAAAGAATATTCGAAAGATTTTACCGTGTTGACAAAAGTCATTCACGTCAGACCGGAGGCACCGGTCTTGGACTGTCCATTGTAAAACATGGGGCGACCTTGCATCATGCTCAGATTCACGTGGACAGTGATCTTGGAAAAGGTACAAAAATGGAGCTGCGTTTCTAAGCAGCTCATTTGTATAAACATAAATTTAACCGAATCAAGTAAGTCCTCTTGACAAATTACAGCTCACTCAGTGCATCCTCATCTGCTACAATAATTGCATTGGGATGGAACTGAAGGATGGAAGCCGGGCACTGTGGGGTAACCGGTCCCTTGATTGCGGCTGCAAGAGCTTTGGCTTTGTTTTTTCCATTGGCTACAAGAAGAACGGTTTTCGCACTCATGATGTTGCCTGTTCCCATGGAATAAGCCTTACGCGGAACATCCTCTTCACTTGCAAAGAATCTTTTATTTGCCTGGATGGTAGCCTCTGTAAGGTCTACGCAGTGTGTGCCATTCTCAAAGTGGTCATCTGGCTCATTGAAACCGATGTGACCATTCGGTCCGATTCCAAGAAGCTGCAGATCTACAGTTCCGATATTCTGAAGCAGAGTATTGTATGCTTCACAGCATGCCTTCGCATCAAGATTGGTACCATCCGGAACATGGGTATTCTCAATGTTGATATTGACTCTGCTGAACAGGTTCTTGTTCATGAAGTAACGGTAGCTTTGGTCATTGGATCCGTCCAGTCCTACATATTCGTCCAGGTTCACAGATTTTACATGGGAAAAATCCAGTATTCCCTCTTCATACATAGCAGCCAGCTGATCGTAGGTACCTACCGGGGAAGAACCGGTAGCAAGTCCAAGGATACAATCCGGTTTGGACAAAATAACACCGGCGATAATGGTAGCTGCAGTACGGCTCAGCTCTTCATAATTCTTAACTTTAATTACTTTCATTTTACCTCTCCTTCTTTGTCCATAAGTGAGTATGATCACTTAACAAGGTTGCAAAAAATAACGGCATTATCAGAATGCTGTCATATAAAAACCCTGCCCTTGTTCTTTCAGACAATAACAGTATACCCTATATTTAGGTGAAATGCTATAAATATTTCTGCTTTTTTTGCTTTTTTTGGTGAAAACTGATTGCAAGTTTCGAAAGCTTTTCCTATAATGAATTTATAATATAGAAATTTACCCTGGGGATAAATAAAAATGAAAAAAACCTACACTCTGAAAAGGGAACTTACACTTCTGATGATACTGACCTCTGTATGTACTTTACTGTCTGTATGTGCAGCTGTTTTCTATGTCTTTTTCTCTTTCTTCTTTCAGAAAACACAGGAAGATATTGAATATGTACTTCGATATACCAGTCAGCAGTATGAGGCTCATATGCAGTTTATTGAGGATAGTGTGATCGCCATACGTCATAATACGGTACTGGATGACTTTTTTCAGAAAGAAGAATACGACCTGGAGGAAATAGAACCACAGCTTTCTTACAGCATGGAGCTTTTTTCAGAGCGGAATATGGTGGAACGTCAGCTTCCTTTTGTTACTGGAATTTATCTGTTTAATAATGGGAATGAATGTATTTATGAGCACTATTATGCCACCACACTGGCTGCCGGGAGAGAACAGAAGCGAAAATACGAAAACATGCAGCAGGAATTTAAAAGTACCAGTGACCAGTACGCCTGTTTGTCTGATAAAGATGAATTAAATATTTTTTTTAGAATTTATGATGAAAATATGAGGGAAAAAGGAATCGGAGTCGTGCAGATCAGTCAGAGTGCGGTAGCGAAGTTCTGGAAACGGTACAGCTGTATCATAATGGAGGATGGGCTGTCCTGGATAAAAACGATCAGCTGCTTGCCTCGGAAGGAGCTCAGGAGCTGGTGAAAAAGCTGCAGACCTCTGAGAATTCATGGAATGGAACAAAAGACCTGGCGGGTACGAAGGTGATTGGTTATGGAAATTCCTGTGGATTTGGAGTACGTACAGTGATCTCAGTAGGGTATGGGAATATTTTTTCTATTTTGAAGCCCACTCTTTTTATCGTTCTTGTGGGCCTTATTGTGGTACTGGGAATTGCATTTCTGGTTGCATATGCTATCAGTTACCGTTTCACCAAACCGGTTACCAGGATGATCCAAAGTATACAGGCTTTTGGAAAACCGGATCTGAATGCCAGAATGGAAGATTCCTCTATTCAGGAATTTCATGACATGGGAATCGTGTTTAATGAGATGGCAGACAGGATTGAATATCTGATCACTCAGGTTTACGAAAAAGAAATTGTGGCAGCAGGTCTCAGGTAAAATATCTGCAGTCCCAGATAAATCCGCATTTCCAGTTTAATATTCTGGCCATGCTGAGTCTGAAAGCGAAAATGGCTGGAAACGAAGAAGTTTACGATGGACTGAATGCTTTTTCCAGACTGATGCAGGGTAAGATATTCCGGGAAAAAGAGATTAAGATAAAGGTAAAAGAGGAACTGGAAATAGTTCAGTTTTATTTATATCTGCAGAAAAGCCGTTACCAGGATAAACTGTCTATGAGGTGAAGCTTGAAGATGAAAAATCGGCGAAGATCTGATTCCCCGTCTTCTTATTGAGCCACTGGTGGAAAATGCAGTTTCGCATGGTTTGGAACCAAAGCGTGGAAAAGGAAATCTGCAGGTCCTTTTATATGAAAGGGAAATGCTCTACATCTGGGTAAAAGATGATGGAGTAGGCGTTTGTCGGAATCAGACGAAGGCAGAGGAAAATAAAGAAAAAACTCCTCATACCCATGTAGGCTGGGAAAATACAAAGAAAATGCTCCGGATCCTGTATGGAGATCATTACAAGTTTCAGGTCTGGAGCGAACCGGGAAAGGGAACGGAAATAGAAATTGCAGTTCCAATTGAAAGAGGTGGAAATTATGTGGAAAGTGGTAGCAGCCGATGATGAAGGATACATCAGAGAGGCTTTGCAGAAACTGATAAATTGGGAAAAAATGGACTGTTCTCTGGAGAGCGTAGTCAGTGATGGACAGGAACTATTGGAGAAAATCAGGGGAGAAATGCCGGACATTGTGATCACAGATATACAGATGCCTGGAGTTGACGGATTAGAAGTATGTAAATATATATACGAAACCTGCCCGGAAACCCAGGTGATCATCCTTACCGCATATTCAGATTTTGAGTATGCCAAACGAGCCATTAAATACAGTGTATGTGAGTATGTGCTTAAGATTTCCATTATAGACGAACTTCCACTGGCAGTGGAAAAAGCAATTGGAAAGCTATCCAGACTGAAAAAGGAGATCGAAATCCAGGAGCATACGAAGGCAGAAGAACCGGAATCACTGCTTGATCAGATTGAACAGTATCTGGAAGAAAATTTTCGCAAAAAGATCACGCTGGATGATATTGCAGATACCTGCATGTGAACCGCAGCTATCTCAGCCGTTATTATAAGAATAAACAGGTGTGAATCTGTTTGATGAGATTTTAATGAAAAGGGTGGAAAAGGCAAAAGAATATCTGCAGAATACAGAGATGAAGACTTATGAGATTTCAGAAGCGGTAGGAGTGGAAGATGCTGGTTATTTCTCAAAAATGTTTAAAAAGATAACCGGGGTATCACCAAAAGAATTCAGGAAAAGAGAACAACATGAAGAGAAAAATTAGAGGCCTTTTCTTTAGTATCGGAATAGCAGGGAGTCTGATCCTTGGAGGATGCGGGAAGAAGAAAAAGAGCCTGTAACTATCACAATGATTCATGCATGGGGTGGAACAGGTGAAGATCATGTAGCTATGAGGGATATTTACGATGGATTTCAGAAGGAGAATCCGGACATTGAGGTGCAGCTGATCTCCATGCCAGGAAGAAAGGAAATGCTGCGTAAGGTGGAGGACATGATCATGGTGGGAGATATGCCGGATGTGATTACCTTCAGCGGTATGGGACAGAATACAACCTATGATTTTATTGTAGAAAATGATATGGCGCTGGATATTATGCCCTATGTGAAAAAAGATGAAGAGTTTGCCTCCAATATTTCCCAGACCAATCTGAACTATTGGACCACAGAAGAAGGGGAGCTGTTTACAGTGTCAGATGTTTTGTCCTTAAGTGGTGGTTATTGGTATAATGAAGATATTCTGCACGCAGCTGGCGTAAAGGAAATTCCCAGGACCTGGGATGCTTTTCGCGGTATGTGCTACAAAATCTGGAAATGGTCGGAACGTGAGAATAATGAAATTGCTTCGCTTCAGACATCTCCGGAGGGCTATCTTTATTTTATGGATCATATGCTTCTGGAAGAAGGTACAGAAAAGGACAGAAACGATATCGGTACAATTTCAGAGGTATTGAAACGGCTGCAGGAAATTTATGTATATTCCACCTCCGAAAATGCAGAATACAGTTATTTGGATGAGACCAGATTGTTCAATGAAGGAAAGCTTGCCATATATGTGAATGGCGTATGGGGCGCTTCCCTGATTTCCGAAAACATTAATGCCAAGTATGCACTGCTTCCAACTACATCCGGGAAGAATCTGTCTTGCGAATCTGCCTGTTTTGGTTATGTGCTTGGAAAAAGTGGAAACGAACAGAAAGAGGAGGCTTCCATCCGGTTCCTGAAATATATGCTAAGCAAGAAGGTGCAGACGCGGATTTTGGAGGAAACAGAGCAGATTCCGGCGAATAAGCAGGTAGTTCTGGATTCTTACGAGAAGGAAATGCCGCGGCTGTTTCAGGCTGCTTCCCTGGTGTTAAGTGCAGAGGATAAAATTGAAGTTCCGGATAATCTGTGGACTTATGAACAGAAAGCCTATTTTACAGAAAACATTTTCAGAGAGCTTACCGGTAAAATTTCACCGGAAGCTTTTACCCGGCAGCTGGGTGAAATGAAAATAGATAAATAGGGAAAATAAAGATAAGGAAAATATTGCCGTCAGGTAAATATTTTCCTTATTTTTATTGTGAAAATGTCAATAAATACCTGTAAATTGCAAATGGGATTCATTCAAAAATACCAAAAACAAGGGTAAAATAAGGACAGTTAAAGCAAAGACGTATAATTTATGAAGGAGGATTTTTGTAATGAAGAAAAAATGGTAAGTGTGTTACTGGCAGCAGCAATGGGGGCTACTGGATTGGTTGGATTTGGAAGCACAGCTTATGCAGCTGATGATGTTCTGGAATTTTACCATGGATATTACCAGGATGAGAGCGAGTGGGCTGCAGCTCAGGTTATGAGGGATATCTATGATGAGTTCGCAAAGGAACATGCTGATGGATCAGTTACATTCAAACCAATCGCTGTAGAAAACAGAGATGACATTGTAAGTGCACAGGTTGCTGGCGGTTCCTTCCCGGATCTGGTAGATGTAGGCGGTGGCGGAGTTCCGCAGGCAGCACTTTCCCAGGATCTGGTATACGATCTGAAACCGTATATCGATGAAAATGGTCTGCAGGATGCAGTTGGTCTTAACTATACACAGCATGATATGGATGGTCATATTTATGCAGTGCATGATCAGATTGAGAGCCGTGGCTTATGGTATAATTCCGATATTTTTGAAAAAGCCGGAATTACAGAGGAGGCGTTTGCAGACTGGGATTCTTTTGGAGAAGCAAATGGAAAAATCCGTGCTTTGGACGAGGATGTGTACGGATACATTGCAGGACAGGGCTCCAGCTATATTGTAAACACAGTTATGGCTTCTACAGATGAAGGAAAGAAAATGCTGGAATCTGAGCTGACAGAGGACACCATCAATTCAGAGGAATTTGCAGCTGCATTTAAGACTGCTGCAAATCTGGATCAGGCAAATGGTTCTGAGCATACTACAGATGATAACGGTAATCTTATGGCAGAATTTAATACAAATGGTAAGGCTGGTGTTCTTTTCAATGGTGTATGGAATGCAAGTGGAATTGATGCCTCTTTAACAGATGCCATTGAGCCTGCTTTATTCCCTGGAAATATTGCAATCGCTTCTGCAGGCGGCGGACTTGCTGTGGCAAATAACATGAGTGATGAGAAAACAGAGCTGGCACTTGAATTTATCAAATATATGACAAGTGCTGAGGTTTCAAGAAAAAATTTTCACTGGCGTACAGGCAAATCCATGTAACACAACAGTTGATTTGAACGCACTTGCAGAAGAGAGTGATGACGCAGCTACAAGAAAGCTTGCACAGGCTTGCTCTCAGGTAAATGAAGCTGATACTGTAGTGATTGACATGAACTATACCTGGGGATCTGACGTGGACAAAGCTATCATCAATGCATTGATGGAGTGTGCGGTATCAGGAACAGATATTGATGCAAGATTTGCAGCACTTCAGATAGAGCTGATCGCGTTGGTGGCTTAAAAGCACACAGCTGTGATGAACAGAAACTATGAATGAAATAGAAGAGGGAGGGGAGAAATCTCTTCCCTTTTTGGAGGTATGAATTTGGAAAATCAGAATGCTGCGAAAAAAAGAAAGAATAAGCTGGGTACGCGGAGAAAAAGGATTTATTATAGCGTTTTCTTGCGCCTACCCTGATCGCATTTTGCGTATTTTATCTGTATCCCATTATTACGGTGTTTATCACTTCTTTCTGCAAATGGGATTATACCAATATTACTAGTCCGGAGTTTTTCGGCTGGAGCAATTTGTGGGATAATTATGATTATATTTTTAACAAGTATCCATTTTTCTGGGAAGCACTGAAAAATTCAAACTACCTGGGCCATTCTTGGAGCAGTGGTACAGATTCCCATTGCTGCTTTGATCGCGCTGGCCCTGTCCAGAAAGGTAAAAGGTATTAAATTTGTACGAAATGTTTATATTATTCCGAATATGATCTCAACTGCCGCTATGGGCATTGTATTTTTACAGTTGTACAACCCTTCTTATGGAATTATCAACCCGATCATTCGTCTTTTCAACAAAGAGTTCAGGGATAATATCCTACTTCTGAAAGGACCGGCTTTTGTGGCCATGACCTGTGCCTATATTTTCTTTACAGGAACTACAACTTTAATGATTTTGGGGAATATTATGGCAGTGCCGGAAGAGGTAAGAGAAGCAGCTATGCTGGATGGGGCAAGCGGTCTGAGACAGGACTGGTATATTACAATCCCTATGATCAAAGGAACTTTAAAAACAGTATCCGTTCTTGCTGCAACCTCCGGCTTCCTTCTTTATAACGAGGTTTATTTCCTGACAAAAGGAGCTGCAGGAACCTACAGTATCAGTTACATTATCCGCGAGCTTGCCATTACCAGTCCGAGAACCCAGTTTGGACGTGCCAATGCAGTGGCAATGATCCAGATCCTGGCTGGATGGTGATCATTCTGGTGATTAATTTTGTATACAGCATTTCTTTCAGGAAAGAGAAAGAATAAGAAGGAAAAGAGGATGAATATGAAAAAAACAAATGCCCTGAAAGGTGTAAATAGTATGCCGGCGGGAACCAGGATCGTGACTTACATTTGTCTTGCGTGGGCGCTGATCGTGTCGTTGCTTCCCATTGGCTGGCTGGTTTTATCCAGCCTGAAAAAAGATCCTATGGCGAGACCTGGCTTTCAGCTTCCGGAATCCATTTGTCTGGATGGTTATATTTCCACATTTAAAGATTTACATGTGATGAGATATTTTGGAAACAGTCTTTTTGTCGCAGGTGTTTCGTGGTGATCAGTGTGGTGATGATTTCCATGTCTGCATATGTGGTAGCGCGAATGGAATTCAAAGGAAAAGCACTGGTAAATGTACTTTTGTATTCCACCATGTTTATCCCAGCCACAGCCCTTACTTATCCGGTATATAATCTGGTAAACCGCCTGCATTTATATGATACAAGATCTGCGCTGATCCTGATTTATTCCTGCAGTGGAATTGCAGTTGAGTTTTTTTGTGATTCAAAAACTATTAACGACAATATCCCAAGAGAGCTGGAAGAGGCGGCGAGAATTGATGGATGTGGGTATGTACAGACCTGGATGAAAGTAATTTTTCCAATTGCACGTCCGGGAATTATGACAGCAGCTGTGCTTGCGTTTTTGAATAATTGGAATGAGTATTACTGGGCCTCTCTTGTGCTGATCACAAGGGAAAAGCTGACAGTACCGGCGCTTTTGTCTACTTTCACAACAGCCTTTAACACCAATTATAACGGACTTTTTTCCGCTATGGTGATTATCATTCTTCCGCCTGTGCTTCTGTACTGTATTTTCAGCAGATTCTTTATTGAGGCACTGTCTGGCGGAGCGTGAAAGGTTGACAGGTGAAATGAAAGTTTTTTGATAAAAATGCTGAATATACAAAATTTTCTGATATAATGAAGAAGACAGGAGAATAGAAACATGAATGAGGAAATAAGACAGCGCACCAAATGGTTTATGGAAGACAGATTCGGTATGTTTATTCATTGGGGATTATACTCCATTCCGGCATGCGGTGAATGGATGATGTCACAGAAAGAAATGACAATTGAGGAATACAGTAAGTATTTTGATCAGTTTGATCCTGTGGATTATGATCCGAAGAAATGGGTTCGTCTGGCAAAAAAAGCAGGCATGAAGTACGTGGTACTTACAGCAAAGCACCATGACGGATTTTGTCTGTTTGACTCTAAACTGACAGACTACAAGTCAACAAACACAAAAGCAGGCAGAGACTGGTAAGAGAATTTGTAGATGCATGCCGAGAGGAAGGATTAAAGGTTGGTCTTTATTTTTCCATTATCGACTGGCATCATCCGGATTTTCCTAAATATGGAGACAGGCAGCATCCTATGCGAAACAATCCAGCATATAAAGATGAAAAAATTGATTTTGACAGATATCTTGCGTATATGCATGGCCAGATAAAGGAACTTGTAACAGGGTATGGCAAGCTGGATCTTCTATGGTTCGATTTTTCCTATGACGATATGACCGGAGAAAAATGGAAAGCCACAGAGCTGATCAAAATGGTTCGAAGTATCAGCCGGATGTGATCATTGACAACCGTCTGGAAGGTGCGGGGGATAACCATGGCAGCATTACAACAGAGGAACCACTGATTTACAGCGGTGATTTTGCAAGTCCGGAGCAGATCATTCCTCCAAAAGGAGTATGTGATGACAAGGGAGAACCCATTCCATGGGAGCTTTGTGCCACTATGAATAATCATTGGGGATATTGCAATTTCGACCATCAGTATAAGACCCCTCAGATGCTTGTAAGAAAGCTGGTGGAATGTGCCAGCAAGGGTGGAAATATGATCCTGAACGTGGGACCAGATGCCCGTGGAAATATTCCGGAGGAGAGTGTTCAGATTCTCACAGAAGTTGGAAAATGGATGAAAAAAAAATGGGGAGAGCATTTACGGATGCGGAATTTCCAAATTGGAAAAGCCGGATTGGGGAAGATATACCCAGAAAGGTGACATCATTTATGCTCATGTTTATGAGACACCGCTTGGAGCACTTCCGCTGTATGGAATCGGCCCGGATAAGCTGGAATCTGTTACATATCTTGCTGACGGCAGTGAGGTGAACAGAGGGGAAGCATGGAATACGGTGCTGTATCCGGATGTGGCCTTTGTTTCCTTCGGAGATGATCCTGTATTTACCTATCCATTGCCAGATGAAAAAGATACGGTTTTAAAAATACGTTTGCGACAGGAGTAAAAGAGTATGAAAAAGGTAACGAGTATTGTAATTGGAGCAGGTCTTAGAGGCGGCCATGTTTATTCCCAGTATGCACTGGACCATCCTGATGAATTTCAGGTAGTAGCAGTTGCAGAGCCTGATAAAGAGCGCAGAGAGAGCTTTGCAAAAAGACACAATATTCCGGACGAGCTTTGCTTCGAAAGCTATGAAGAGCTTCTTGGAAAAGAAAAGCTGGCAGATTGTGCCATGATCTGCACCATGGACAGGATGCATTATGAGCCTACGATCATGGCTCTGAAAAAGGGATATCATGTACTTTGTGAAAAGCCCATGTCTCCCGACAAGAAAGAAATCATTGAAATGGGAGAGATGGCGAAGAAATACGACCGTATTCTGTCCGTGTGCCACGTACTTCGGTATTCTCCGTTCTTTTCCAAATTAAAAGAACTTCTGGAAGAAAGCAAAATAGGAAGACTTATGACTATCCAGCATATGGAAGAGGTTGGCTACTGGCATCAGGCACATAGCTTTGTAAGAGGAAACTGGAGAAATGCAGAGGAATCCAGTCCTATGATCCTGCAGAAATGCTGTCATGATATGGATATCATGCTGTGGCTGGCAGACAGTAAATGCGAAAGCCTTAGTTCCTTTGGTGAACTGTCTTATTTTACAGAGGAAAATGCACCGGAAGGAGCTCCTGCTTATTGTCTGGATGGATGCCCACATAGAGATGAATGTGCTTTCTATGCACCACGCTTTTATCTGGAGAATTTAGATGGATATCTGGTACGTGCAGTGACCGATCAGACAGATCCGGAGCATGTATTGGAGGCTTTGAAAAAAGGACCTTACGGAAGATGTGTATTCCACTGTGATAATACAGTAGTAGATCACCAGTCCGTTGACATAAAGTTTGAAAATCAGGTAACAGCGTCCTTCCTTATGACAGCCTTTACAGACCAGTGTGCTAGACGGATCCGTCTTATGGGAACAAAAGGTGAGATCAAAGGCGATATGGATGCAGGTACTATTGAGATCAGAGATTTTGTCAGTGGGAATCTGGAGACAATAGAGCTTCACACACCTGCAAACGGACATAACGGAAAGTGATATGAGTATGATGCATGATTTTGTCCGTATGGTAGGAGAAGGAAGAAAGGGTAAAACAGACGCTGCTGTTTCCGTGGAGAGTCATCTGATGGCACTGGCAGCAGAGGAAGCAAGAATAACGGGACAGGTTGTAAATCTCAGAGGATTTGCCAATGAAAATAAATGAATTTTTAGCTGAAATCAACATGCTGCCGGAGGCTGTGCATCTGCTTAATGAGCTTCAGGAATCCGGACGCATTGGGGAGGAAGAATATCAGGAAAATAAGCTTTTGTATGAGAAAGACAGAGCTTTGTTTTATAAAAAAATTCTTTTGGAAAAGGATTATCGGCTTGTGTTTCTGTATTATTTATGCCGCATGGGCGCCGAAACCTATGATGCTTATGAAAAGCGGGGAATCAGCCGGGAAATTTTCAGGGACACTTTTTACGATCTGACCTTTTGGTGTGAAAACTGTTTTCTGGAATATGGAGAGTATGGAATTGATGAATACGACTGGTTTTTCCGCCATATGAAGCTTACCATCTTCAGGTTGGAAGAATGCAATTTGAAATCATGGATTCCCGCTGGAATTTTACAGCAGGAGAAAGAATGGTAAAAAAAGGAGATCCAATCATCAGTATTCATATTCCACAGGGCGAAAAGCTCACACTGGAGAGTGTGAGGGAATCCATTATTCAGGGAATGGCTTTCTGGGGGAAAGAGATGCCGTATCTGTGTCATTCCTGGCTGCTCTATCCGGGGCTTAAAGACATTTTGCCGGAGAAAAGCAATATCATTATGTTTCAGAATCAATTTCAGATTGTAGAAACAGATTGGGATGAGCGTGAGGCTGAATGGCGTATTTGGGGGAAAAGGTACAGCGGAACCTGAATGTATATTCCGAGAACACATCTCTTCAGAGAGCTGCAAAGAAATATCTGAAGTCAGGAAAAGTGCTGGGGAGCGGTCTGGGAATATTAAAACCGGAGTATTTCCTGTGAAATAATTGATAGAAATTGACAAGAAGAGATTTGTCTGTTACCATCGAACCAGGGGCAATTGTTTGTCCCTGGTATCGTTATGAATAAGCAACAAAGCGGATCAGGAATTTCCGCTTTGACAAATAAAAAATGGGAGGCAGCAATAACATGAAAAAGCCGGTATTGGTAGTAATGGCAGCAGGTATGGGAAGCAGATATGGTGGTCTGAAGCAGATCGATCCTATTGATAAGGACGGGGACATTATCATTGATTTTTCTATCTATGATGCTATTCAGGCAGGGTTTGAAAAAATTGTATTTATTATAAAGAAAGAGAATGAGGCTGATTTCCGTGCGGCTATCGGAGATCGTATGAGTAAGCATATCCAGGTGGAATTTGTATTCCAGGATCTGCATAATCTGCCGGAAGCTTTACAGTTCCGGAAGGACGTGTGAAGCCATGGGGAACCGGACATGCGATCATGAGCTGTATCGATGTGATTGATGGACCTTTTGCCGTTATTAATGCGGATGATTATTATGGACGTCATGCATTTAAGATGGCATATGATTTCCTTACAGAGAATCAGGATAAAGACGGCATTTATCAGTACATGATGGTAGGCTACAAGCTTGAGAACACATTGACAGATAATGGACATGTGGCTCGTGGTGTTTGTGTGACAGACGAAGAGGGATATCTGAAGGATATTAATGAGCGCACCCATATTGAGAAGAGAGATGGCGGTGCTGCTTATACCGAGGATGATGGTGCTACATGGACAGAGCTTCCTATGGATGCTACGGTGTCTATGAATATGTGGGGATTTTCTGCAAGCATTCTGAAAGACTGAAGGACAGATTCCCATTATTCCTGAAAGAAAATGTGGAAAAGAATCCTCTGAAATGCGAATATTTCCTTCCATTTGTTGTAGATGAGCTTCTTGGCGAGAAGAAAGCAACTGTCAAAGTTCTGAAATCCATGGACAAATGGTACGGAGTTACCTATAAAGAAGATAAGCCGGTAGTAGTTGCTGCAATTCAGAAGCTGAAAGATGACGGTCTTTATCCTCAGAAGCTTTGGGAGGAAAAATAAGTGGGAAAAACAAAAGATGCAAGCCATCAGGAACTGATGGAAGTAATCAACAGCTTTGATTTTGGCGGTAAACTTGAAGAGGTTGGCATATTCGGAAATGGCCACATTAATGAGACTTACTGTGCTGTATTTTCCACAGAAGCCGGACAGAAGCGCTATATTCTCCAGAAAATGAACAAGCAGATTTTCAAAGATCCTGTTGGTCTTATGGAGAATATCAGTGGTGTCACCTCCTGGCTGAAGAAGAAAATCCTGGAAAATGGCGGGGATGCAGAGCGCGAAACCCTGAATATCGTAAATGACCGTGCTGGAGCTCCTTATTTTGTAGATAAAGAGGGAGAATACTGGAGAGCGTATCTGTTTATAGAAGATGCAACCTGCTTTGATCAGGTGGAAAATGACGAGGATTTTTACCAGAGTGCTCTTGCATTTGGTAATTTCCAGCGCCTTCTTGCTGATTATCCGGCAGATACGCTTCACGAGACAATTCCGAATTTCCATAATACTGTGAAACGATTTGCTGATTTTAAAAAAGCTGTGGAAGAGGATGCATGCGGACGGGCTGCTGATGTTCAGAAAGAGATACAGTTTGTCCTGGAAAGAGAGCAGCTGGCCCATACACTTGTGGATTTACAGGATGCAGGTAAGCTGCCTCTTCGTGTAACGCACAATGACACAAAGCTGAATAATATCATGATCGATAATGCTACACATAAGGGAATCTGTGTGATCGATCTGGACACGGTAATGCCGGGACTTTCTCTGAATGATTTTGGTGATTCCATTCGTTTCGGCGCAAGCACGGCAGCAGAGGATGAGCAGGATATTTCCAAAGTGTCCTGTGACCTTCATCTGTTTGAGGTGTATGTAAAAGGATTTCTGGAAGGCTGCGGCGGTGCCTCACAGATCTGGAGGTGGAAATGCTTCCGATGGGTGCAATCCTGATGACCTTTGAGTGTGGAATGCGTTTCCTGGCAGACCATCTGGAGGGAGATCATTACTTCCGCATTCATCGAGAGAATCAGAATCTGGATCGTGCAAGAACCCAGTTCAAGTTGGTGTGGGATATGGAACAGAAATTATCTGAGATGAAAGCTATTGTAGAAAAATATAAATAGTGGTATTCTAAAACTGGCAGGCATAAAACAGTTACTGTTCACTCCGTTCACGGTAACATAAAACATGTCTTCCAGGTTACGAATAAGGATTGCAAAGAATGGACATAAACCATCACAGCTGCTGTTTGCGGATAACATTTCGTGGAGTGCTGCGAAAAGAGAAAACAGCAGAAGGTTATTTGTTTATTGATTGTGATGAGTGGTGGGAACTTTGCAGTAAACGAGGAGGAAAATATCATGGCAATTTTAGTAACAGGCGGTGCAGGATACATTGGAAGCCATACAGTTGTAGAACTTCAGAATTCCGGTTATGACGTAGTAGTTCTGGATAATCTGTCTAATTCCAGCGAGAAGGCCCTTGACAGAGTTTCCAAGATCACAGGCAAGCCGGTTAAATTTTATAAGGCAGATATCCTGGATCGGGAAGCCCTTGAGCAGATTTTTGACAAAGAAGACATTGATCCTGTATTCATTTTGCCGGATTGAAGGCTGTTGGTGAGTCTGTGGCAAAACCATGGGAATATTATGAGAATAATATTGCAGGTACCCTGACTCTTGTAGATGTAATGAGAAAACATGGTGTTAAGAATATTATTTTCTCTTCCTCCGCTACTGTATATGGCGATCCGGCACAGATTCCGATTACAGAGGAATGCCCGAAGGGACAGTGTACCAACCCATATGGCTGGACCAAATCCATGCTGGAGCAGGTGCTTGCTGATATTCAGAAGGCAGATCCGCAGTGGAACGTAATGCTTCTTCGTTACTTTAACCCGATCGGAGCTCATAAGAGCGGAACAATCGGTGAGAATCCAAATGGTATTCCGAACAACCTTATGCCGTATATCACACAGGTTGCTGTTGGCAAGCTGAAAGAGCTTGGCGTATTCGGTGATGACTATGACACTCCGGACGGAACTGGTGTAAGAGATTATATTCACGTGGTTGACCTTGCAAAAGGCCATGTGAAGGCGCTGAAGAAGATCGAGGAGAATCCTGGACTTGCAATCTATAACCTTGGCACAGGAAAAGGCTACAGTGTTCTTGATATTGTGAAGAATTTCGAAGCTGCAACAGGCGTTAAGATCCCATATGCGATCAAACCACGTCGTGCAGGCGATATTGCTACCTGCTACTGCGATGCTTCCAAGGCAGCGAAAGAGCTTGGCTGGACAGCTGAGAATGGCATCCGTGAGATGTGCGAGGATTCCTGGAGATGGCAGAGCAATAACCCGAATGGTTATGAAGACTAATGATTCGGAATTTAATTTTTGATGTTGGAGATGTACTGGTGGAGTATCGCTGGTTTGAGATGCTGACCAGGGACTACGGCCTTTCTGAAGCTGAGGCGAAGAGAATTGGCGAGGAAATGTTTGACAATGAGATCTGGGTACAGGGACTTGACGGAGGAAGGCTGAGCCTTGAGGAAGCCATTCATCAGTATGAACTGAAGTACCCGGACGATGTGGATGTGATGGGCTGGTTCCTTCGAAACGGAGAGCAGATGGCTGTAAAGCGTCCGGAGGTCTGGGACAAGGTTGCAGCGCTGAAGGAAAAGGGTTATAAGATTTACCTGCTTTCCAATTACTCAGAAGAGCTGCTCCATGTGCACACCAAGGGAGCGAAATTCCTGGATGTGCTTGATGGGGAGTTGTTTCCTATCAGGTTCACGCCCTGAAGCCAGACAGGGAGATTTATGAAATTCTTCTGGAGAAATATAGCCTGAAAGCAGAAGAATGTCTGTTTTTCGATGACCGCATGGATAATGTGGAAGGTGCGAAGAAGGTAGGAATTCAGGCGATACAGGTGACATCCAGAGAGATGCTGAACGAAACATTAGATAAAATGCTTACAAAATAAATGAGGCCGCCCCTTCGGGGGCGGCTTTTTCCAGAGCGTGTCTGAAAAATAAAAAAATGCCCAGAGCCGGAATCGAACCAGCGACACGAGGATTTTCAGTCCTCTGCTCTACCAACTGAGCTATCTGGGCATTTATAAGTTCTCTGAACTTACAGCGCATATAATAGCACAGAAACTGCTCTGGCGCAACAAAAATTTCAAAAAATCTGTAAATTCCAAAAATTTACCTTGTAAAAACCACGCCTTGCTTTTCATATATAGTAATGTTAGAATGGCAGTGTGATAAAAATCGGGA
>ENA-OQCX01000306-OQCX01000306.1-human-gut-metagenome-genome-assembly--contig:-NODE-306-length-25812-cov-2.509286_pt1 | contig 25812 bp, 39 predicted proteins | sample MGYA00242762_ERZ504587 | MGnify/ENA primary metagenome ERZ504587 (study PRJEB26092, sample SAMD00036337) | human gut metagenome | host: Homo sapiens | study: EMG produced TPA metagenomics assembly of... | reverse complement strand
CCCATACGAAAACAGCAGACGGAAAACAAGGAAAGACGGAAAAGAAGCAAATCCGAAGGACAACCGGACACCGCAAGCTAGGGCAGGGCAAGGAATGGACAGGAAAACAGCTACGAAAAACGCAGTACGATATACACAACACACACAAGTGAGTTTTCAAAAGCTATTGCCACTGCTGAAAAACTCCAGGAAAGAAAAAGCAGAGAAGAATGTCCTTATTCAAGTACGTGCCAACCAGAGTCTGAATGTAAAATTCATAAAGAAGACTACATATTTTGCACCTCCCCCTCTACCGCACATACACACTTGATAATTATTATTTGAAAAAAAGTTCTATAATAATTTGGTTTATATTATAAACTATATTACATTTGTAAAGTATTTAAGTAAAATAAACTTTTGTCATTCAACCTATAAAGCATCATAACAATGAAAACAAACACAATATTTTACAAGAAGCGTGCCACTATCCTAGCATGTGCCACACTAGCTATTCCGAGATTTGCTACTGAAAGTATAGCACAGACCACTAACTTTATATCACCATAAGTAAGAAATAAAGCCTATGAAAACAAACCAAAACAACGAAAAGACAGTTCCAACCCAGGAACAAATCGAAGCAGCATGCCGGCAAAGTGCCCGTCATTTTTGGAATTGGCTCACTTGGTCATTAGTCTATTATGTGGTAATAAACCTGTTTCTTATAGCTATAAACTGGTTTACCAGTCCACACTACTGGTGGGTACTATGGGTGATAGCAGGCTGGGGAATCAGCTTGCTGATGACAGCCATAGAAAAAAGCATCAAATATTAATCAATCACAAACTAAAAAGAAAAAACAGTATGGAAGAAAGAAAATTGAATGAGAAAGAGAGTTTGGAACTCATCGCTCAAATGATTCAGAATACAAAAAACAGGCTAGAAACCAATTGTGGCATGCCATTCCTCTTTTGGGGATATACCACCCTCTTTGTCAGCCTGCTGATCTGGTTTCTGGTAGTAACTACCGGAAATTATTATTGGCAATACCTATGGTTCTTACTCCCTATCATCGCAGGAACAGGAACTTACCTCTCTACACGTAATCAGCAGCCGGGTATCAAGACTCATTTGGACAAAGTAATCAATTATATTTGGTTGGTATTCGGCATAACCGGCTTTCTGATATCCATGCTCGCCATGTTTTTCTGGCAACTTCCCATCCTGTTCATAATCCTTCTGCTGATGGGCATGGGGACTACACTAACAGGACTGGTGGTAGGTTATAAAACTGTCACTATTTGCGGCACACTGGGAGCGTTAAGCTCCATCGGATGCCTTTTTTATCCAGGTCCAAACCAGATATTAATCTTCGCTCCTGTCTTTATTTTCATGATGGTTATTCCGGGACATGTATTGAATCATGCTGCCCGTAAACAAAAAAAATCGTAACTTTGCGCCTATGTTCAAAGAATTGAATCCATTACTACATTCCGAACTGAGACTTGCCGTGATGTCCATACTGGTTTCAGTGGAAGAGCCGAGTTCAGCTATCTGAAACAACAGACAGGAGCGACGGCAGGTAATCTGAGTGTGCAAATAGACAAGCTGAACAAGGCTGGCTATGTAGAAGTCATCAAGACTTTCAAGGGAAAAATGCCTTGTACCATTTGTAAGATTACACTAAAAGGCTTGAAGCCTTTGAAGAATATGTAGACGCATTAAAAAGCTATATAAACATCAATACATAACAAATCATATCATTATTTGTCACATCCACAAACCTGTTTGAATAAATACTGTTTAACATCTTGATTGACAAGTATTCTGGAACTTACCATCCCAAGATGATTATATGGGATAACTTTCTATTATCCCATATAATTTTTTAGAATAAACACCATAATAAAAGGTTTTGTAAATTTGTACCCGGAAGAGAGAACATCCTCTCCCACAAAAGTGTTTATATTATACAAACTTTAAATAATAGAATTATGGAATTTGTAACGAATGAAAAGCTGACAATCGTAGCGCTGCCGGAATGATTGGATCGAACATGGCTCAAACTGCTATCATGATGGTCTTACTCCCAATATTTGTTTGTATGACCCATACGCTCCCGGTCTGGAAGGTGTGGCAGAAGAACTATACCATTGCGGTTTCGAAGGCATGAACATCACATTCACTTCCGATATCAAGGAAGCTTTGACCGATGCTAAATATATTGTAAACTCAGGTGGTGCGGCACGTAAAGCGGCATGACCCGTGAAGACTTGCTGAAAGGAAACGCAGCCATCGCTGAAGAATTCGGAAAAAATGTAAAGGCCTACTGTCCGGACGTAAAACATATCGTGGTTATTTTCAATCCGGCTGATATCACCGGTCTGATCACCTTATTATATTCAGGTTTGAAACCATCACAAGTTACAACCCTTGCCGCTCTTGACTCTACACGCTTGCGCAGCGAATTGTCCAAGCATTTCGGCATCGCTATGGATAACGTAGAAAACTGCCGCACGTATGGCGGTCATGGTGAGCAGATGGCTGTTTATGCTTCTACCGCTAAAGTAAACGGAAAAGCATTACTTGATATCATCGGCACTGATGCTTTGACAAAAGAACAATGGACCGAAATACAACAAAAAGTAACTAAAGGCGGTGCAAACATCATCAACCTGCGCGGCCGCTCTTCTTTCCAAAGCCCGTCCTATGTTTCTATCGAAATGATTGCCGCCGCTATGGGAGGAAAACCATTCCGCTGGCCTGCAGGAACTTACGTATCCAATGGTAAGTTCGACCATATCATGATGGCCTGGGAAACTTCCATCACCAAGGATGCTGCCACTTAAAAGAAGTGAAAGGCACGCCCGAAGAAGAAGCCGCATTAGAAAAAAGTTATGCACACCTTTGTGCTTTGCGTGATGAAGTGATTGCTATGGGAGTACTTCCTCCAGTTTCCGAATGGAACAAACTGAATCCTTATATTAAATAATTCTGATTACAATATTCCGTTAAAAACATCGCCGGGTTCACCCTTGGCGATGTTTTTTTTGTATCTTCGCACTCGCATGATAGACCAACCCACCATAGACCGGATACTGGATGCCGCACAAATTGTAGATGTGGTATCCGAGTTTGTCACTCTGCGGAAACGCGGTGTGAATTTTGTCGGACTTTGTCCATTCCATGATGACAAAACCCCTTCATTCTATGTATCACCGGCCAAAGGATTATGCAAATGCTTCGCCTGTGGCAAAGGTGGAAATGCTGTCCATTTCGTTATGGAACACGAGCAGATGACCTATCCCGAAGCACTACGCTGGCTGGCAAAGAAATACAATATAGAAATAAAGGAACGCGAATTGACCGATGAGGAGAAACAAGTACAAAATATACGGGAAAGTCTCTTTGTTGTCAATGAGTTTGCCCGCGATTATTTTCAAAATATCCTCTACAATCACGCTGACGGAAAAGCCATTGCCATGTCTTATTTCCGCCAACGGGGCATCCGTGACGATATTGTCAAGAAATTCCAATTGGGATACAGCACTACCGCTCCTGACGCATTGGCACAAGAAGCCATGCGAAAAGGATATAAAAAAGAATTTTTGCTCAAGACCGGACTATGCTACGAAAAAGAAGATGGCAGTTTACGCGACCGTTTTTGGGGACGTGTGATATTTCCATGGTTTAACATCAGCGGAAAAGTGCTTGGCTTCGGCGGACGTGTACTGGACAGCCGTACCAAGGGAGTAAACCAAAAATACGTCAATTCGCCCGAATCCGAAATCTTCAGTAAACGAAAAGAACTATATGGCATTTATCAGGCTAAAGCTGCCATTGTAAAAGCCGACTGTGTTTACATGGTAGAAGGATACACCGATGTAATTGCCATGCACCAGTGCGGGCTGGAGAATGTGGTGGCCAACTCGGGTACAGCATTGAGCGAACAACAAATCCGGTTGCTACACCGCTTCACCTCCAATATCACCTTATTATATGATGGTGACGAAGCCGGTATAAAAGCAAGTATCCGAGGCATCGATATGTTACTTGCAGAAGGCATGAATATCAAAGTGCTGCTTCTGCCTGACGGAGATGATCCCGATAGTTTTTCCAGAAAACACAATGCCACGGAATTCAGAAAATACATTGATGATCACGAAGAGAACTTTATCCGTTTCAAGACCAACCTTTTACTAAAAGACGCACAAAGGGACCCCATCAAACGGGCCGGATTGATATCGGACATGGCACGAAGTATCGGACTGATTCCGGATAAAGTAATTCGATATACCTGCTTGACAGAATGTGCTACCTCTTGAACGTAAACGAGCAAATTATTTTAGACGAGATCAAAAAGCATCTGCTTCAACGGGATGATAACTATCTGGAACAAATCAAGAAAGAAAAAGACGCATCCGCCACTACCGGCTCTCTGCCTCCAGCGGATACTCCTTTTCCTGCCGGCAGCATACCTCCTGCCGATATGCCCCCCTAGGGGTGGATGATAATGTTCCCCCTCCGTTTCCTCCTGCAGAAGCAGAAGCGGGATATCAATCGTATATTCCCCAAGAAGGACGGGAAAAGTACGTTTTTTATGTAAAAGAGCAGTTACTGCTTCAAACTTTGATACGCCACGGAGAGAAAGTCATGTGCTATGTAGAAACGGAAGAAAATACGGAAACTCCTCTTACTGTGATAGAATATATTTCTATGGATTTGAAACAGGATGAATTACAGTTCCATAATCCGTTGCACCGGAAAATACTGGCAGAAGCAGAAGCTCATCTGCATGACCCCAACTTCACGGCAGAGCGTTATTTTCTGGCTCATCCCGATCCTACAATCAGCAAACTGGCGGCAGATATGATAAATGATCGTTACCAACTGAGTAAAAGCAATTCACAAGCGATGGTTAAAGATGAAGAACGCTTACACGAATTGGTACCGCACCAACTTATCGACTTCAAACTTGCCATATTAGAAGAGGATATGAAATATACGCTACAAGCATTGAACAAACCTGAAGTAGTAGCCAATGCCGATAAATGCCTTGAAGTTATGGCCCACTTTAAAGAATTAAGTGAATTACAAAAAATTATGGCCAAGCGTGCCGGCGACCGGGTAGTACTAAAATAAAGGCATAACTCCTTATCGGTTATGCCGTATCAAATTCATAAATTCCTCACGTGTTTTAGCCTGGTTAAACGCACCAGTGAAATCAGAAGTAGTAGTAATGGCATTTTGTTTCTCCACCCCGCGCATCTGCATGCACATGTGCTTGGCTTCGACCACTACCATCACTCCCAGCGGATTCAAGGTTTCCTGAATACATTCTTTTATTTGCAGTGTCATACGTTCCTGTACCTGCAACCGATGAGAAAACACATCCACTACCCGGGCAATCTTACTCAAACCGGTGATATAACCATTGGGAATATAAGCAACATGTGCCTTTCCATAAAACGGAAGCATATGGTGTTCGCACAAAGAGAAGAAATCAATATCTTTCACGATAACCATCTGACTATACTCTTCTTTGAATTTAGCTCCCAACAAAATGGCATGCGGATCTTGTTCATAACCGCGTGTCAATGTCAGCATAGCTTTGGCTACGCGCTCAGGAGTTTTCAGCAATCCTTCTCTTTCTACATCTTCACCCAATAGGGATAAAATACTCTGATAATGGCCTTTCAACTGTTCAATTTTCTCTGCTGACCATTCGGGATGCAATAGTTCTTCCATGTTATTAGTCCAGGGGAATATTAATTTGTTCACGAACAATAGATACTTCTTTAAAAACACCGGTACCTTCAGACGGCGCATGGCGGCATCCGCTTCCTCAATACTGCGGAAATCACCTACACGACACAGCCAACGAGGAGGCTGGAAATAGGCATAGACAGGCATATCGGGAAACTCCTCTTTCACCTTGGCAGCCACATTATTAGCTTCATTACGAGCCACCCGCGAATTATTTCCTGCATAGACCTGAACCCGATACCCTCTGGCTTTCAACATTTTCTGCTCACCTCCCGTAACATTTCCTGTATAGATACTACCAATCAAGCCTGTTATTTTAGGATCTTGACGGATGGTTACAGTACCTTCTCCGGCACGGTTACGCTGCAAGCTTTCTACTATGTTCTGCTGTGCCAAAGCGGAAAGTCCGAGACTCAAAAAGAGTAGGATAAAAATGTATCTCATGTCGTTTTATGAATTTAAGTAAATCATCACAGATTACTCAGATTTCCACAGACGATTTTATGATTCTTTATCTGTGTAAGCTTGAGTAATCTGTGATGAAATTAATTATTTGAATGCATCGATAATGCCTTTGAAGTCAACAACTTTCAAAGCAGCACCACCAATCAAGCCACCGTCTACGTCAGGGTTAGCAAACAATTCTTTAGCATTAGAAGGCTTGCAGCTTCCACCATAAAGGATTGAAGTATTATCAGCAACTTCTTTACCATACTTGTCGGCAATCAAAGAACGGATAAACGCGTGGATTTCCTGAGCCTGTTCAGCAGTAGCAGTCTTACCTGTACCAATAGCCCAAACCGGTTCGTAAGCCAAGATAATCTTACTAAAATCTTCGGCAGACAAAGAGAATACCGATGCCAACTGAGCAGCAACCACTTCATTTTGTTTGTTAGCTTCACGCTCTTCCAATACCTCACCGATGCAGAAGATAGGCTTCAAGTTATTAGCCAAAGCCAATTTAACTTTTTCTTCCAGGATTTCCACAGTTTCGTGATAGTAAGCACGACGTTCCGAGTGACCCAGAATTACATATTCAGCACCTGTAGAAGCTACCATTTCAGCAGAAACCTCACCGGTATATGCACCTGATACTTTATCTGCACAGTTTTCTGCACCTACACCAATTACAGCCTTGTCAACAATAGGAGTAACAGAAGCCAAGTGAATAAACGGAGTACAGATTACCACATCACAATTAGGTTTGTCAGCAGCCAAAGCTTCATTCAATTCTTTTGCCAGAGCAATACCTTCCTGAAGGTTCTTGTTCATTTTCCAGTTTCCTGCAACAATGTTTTTTCTCATTTTGTTTGTTTTATTAAAGGGTTAATGAAATTATTTTGTTCGATTCTCTTTCAATTTCTTTTTCCTATGAAAATGCTCCCAAATGACATCCACCATGCTGAAAAACAACAACGGAAAGACAAACCATGCCAATACCAGCACCACTTTATGACTGAAAGTCTTTTCATTGATTTGTGCCAAAGGCAGTTTTTCCAGCCTGTCGGTCAGCACATATTCATCGGGCAGACTATTCACACTCCACTTGTTTATAACCACTCCGTTCTTCAGCAACATCAGTCCGGGATTAGAGCGTATCATGGTTTTCAGTGTAATGTCATCCATCAGGCAGAAAGGATACTCGGCTCCCGTACGCTCCTGCCAGTCTTCAATATCACTATCGGGTGATGAGGTAAGACAATAGAATTGATATCCATGCTCCACACTATAATCATACAGTTCATTTATCAGGTCAATGGTACTATCATCCGCCTGGCTCAGCTGATGCGCCACCAACAGAAAGGTATAATTATCATCATCCAGTACTTCATCGGTTATATCTTCCCCGTCTTCTTGACGAATAATGGAAAAGTCATGAACAGGCGGTTCGTATCCTTGTTCCTTCACCATCGTTTTGGAATCCACAAAAGTCCATGTGCTATCGGGATAATTTTCTAATGTAAACTCTTTCTCCACTCCATCTTTTTGAAGAATAAAACGGGTCTCATAAACAGTAGGCTTCTCTCCTTCCGGAATTTCCATCCCTTTACGTATATCTGCCCCGATATGATAAGGGCGGAAATCAAAGACAGGCAACTCACGGTAACAATACAAAGTCATCCCCGAAATATAGAGAAACGTATACATAGCCACCAACAATCGAAACGCTTGGTCACCAAAGGAGTTATACGGTTTCCCCATTTAAAAACGGACACCGCCGCTATCAACAAAAGTACATTCTTCCCAAAAGTTTCCCAATTAGTCAAAGTCACAGCATCACCGAAACATCCACAATCCGATATCGGATTGGAAAGAGCCAACCATAAGGTGAGCGGAGTCATCACCCCCATGATAAGCACAACAAACAAGGTGGTCATTCTCCTGCGGATACCAAACAAAAGATATACTCCTAAACAAAACTCGACCATTGCCTGCAATACAGACGCCAGAAACGGAAGAAAGGCAGGCACCGAAGCAGCCCAACCGAAAACCTCCAAATAATCCTGAATTTTATATTGATACCAGCGGATCTACCGCTTTGACAAAACCGGAAAATATAAATACTGCCGCCAGCAAAAAACGGCAGGCGTTTGTCCAGATTCCAATGATACTATGTAACTGTTTACTCTCCAAATTCCAACTTGATCAATCCGAATACAGAATAATTAATCATATCCATATAGTTGGCATCAATGCCTCTGATACCAATGTAGCTCCATCGTGACCTTCAATCTGCTTGGTACGATAGATTTTCATCAAAATCAAATCAGTATACGAACTGACACGCATGCTGCGCCACGCTTCGTCATAATCATGATTTTTGGCCAACATCAGTTCCAAAGCCTGTTTGGCATACCGGTCATACAATTCCAAAGCACGCTCTTCAGTCATGTCATCCGTTTCAGCATATCCCAGTTCCAATTGAACCAAGCCGATTATTCCATAATTTACAATAGCGATAAACTCCGAACGGATACCTTCATCCACCATCGCCACCCCTTTGGTTTCAATGCTACGAATACGGTTTGCCTTGATAAATATCTGATCGGTAACAGATGAAGGGCGCATGATACGCCATGCTGCACCGTAATCGTGCAGTTTTTTCGCAAACAAATCACGGCAAATAGCTATCACATGTTCAAATTGTTGTTTCGTATCTTTCATCACACTCTATGATTAGGCGGCAAAGTTACGCATTTTTCTGCTTAAGCGTAAACAAAAAGGCGGAAAAGAATACTCTTTCCCGCCCTATTTTATATTTCTTAATTAACTAAAGCTTAAGAACATCTTAACACTTGTCCCGGACGAAGAATAGTTCTGCGGGTAATGTGGTTCAACTTGCATAAAGCATCAATAGATGTACCTGTTTTCTGTGCAATGCGGCTCAATGTATCCCCACTTCTTACCTTATGGTAACGGATAGTACCATCTGATGAAGCAAGCAAATTCACATTCTTACTATTAGTCCTGTTACGCTGGTATCTGTTATTACCTTTTCTGAACAAATAAGAATCGGCTACAATATCCTGTTTCTCAAAATCAAATAACAATGCCGGATTAATGGCCTGTCCCAAGAAACGCGTTTCAAAATGAAGATGTGACCCGGTGGAACGTCCGGTGTTTCCACCCAATCCGATAGGTTCTCCTGCTTCTACGTACTGGTTCTCATCCACAATCTGCTTTGACAAGTGACCATATACTGTTTCCAATCCATTCTCGTGACGAATCACCACATATTTTCCATATCCGCGGCGTTCATACTTCACCATACGCACCTTTCCACTGAAAGCTGCACGGATCGTATCACCTATATATACTTTTATATCCAATCCATTGTGCATACGACGACGACGGGGACCAAATTTAGAAGTTATTTTTGTGTGTTCTGTCGGCATACGGAAACCGGTCATATCAATACGGAATGTATCAGGAATAGTAACAGTATTACCATAAGCGTGTACACGCTCGTTACTCCAATTAGGGTAGAGACTATATGCAGGATAAGCTGACTTTTCCGCCTTTATCTGACGAATCAATGCAACAGAATCTACTGCTTTCAATTTTCGGTCGATAGGTGCCTGGCGTGCCAATAGATCCTGTCCTGACACATTCAGGCTAACCAGGGCGAAGGCTGCCGCTGCGACTACTTTAACACATTTCAAAATCATCCGTTTTTTTAGGTTTTTCTTTTTAATATTCGTCATTAGCATAAAGGGAACCGAACACGGCTTGCTTATACTCGAATATCTCTTCTGGTTTAAAAAATCGTTTAAGTTCCACTTCAGCGGTTTCCGGCGAATCGGAAGCATGAACTATATTCTCCTGAAAGCTCATGCTGTAATCTCCACGGATAGTACCGGGAGCCGCCAGACGTCCGTTAGTAGGACCGGTTAATGTTCTCACTACTTGGACAGCGTCCACACCTTCAAAGCAGCATACAATAACAGGACAAACCATCATTGCATCTTTCACTCGCTGAAAGAACGGCTTTGAACTCAAATGAGCGTAATGTTCGCTAAGCACTTCATCCGTCAACTGAACCATTTTCATTCCGGCTAAACGCAGGCCTTTTCTTTCAAATCTATTAATAATCTCACCCACCAAGCCCCTCTGCAGAGTGCAAGGTTTCAAAATAACCAGCGTTTTTTCCATCATAATATTGGGTTCATTTAAGGTTTATACTGTGCTTTTTCCAAAAATTCTTCCAAAGATAAAGATTTTCCTTGAGAAAGAAGGAACTTCTTTAACTCTTTTTGTATGTAAGTTATATACAATGCTTCGATAAAATGTTCAGAAACCTCTATAAATAAAGGGGAAACGCTACAAACATGTTATGCAACATATATCCTTGCTTTTAACAATGCAGTAACATAAACTAAGAGATAGCCGCCCAATTTATATTTGTTTTACGCAATGCTTGCAATTGCTGCCAAAGAATAGCATTTTCCGGACGAGTTCCTGCAGGGTCTTCATCTACAATACGATTTGCCACATCACGGACATATTGCAATAATTGACCGTCACGGGCAATATCGGCTATCTTCAAGTCAAAAGCGACACCACTCTGCTGGGTTCCCTCCAAGTCACCGGGACCGCGCAACTTCAAATCGGCTTCCGCTATCTCGAAACCATCATTGGTCTGTACCATTATTTCAAGCCGCTTGCGAGTTTCTTCGGTCAGTTTGTAAGTGGTGACCAAAATACAATAAGACTGATCAGCGCCACGTCCCACACGCCCACGCAACTGATGCAATTGTGAAAGTCCGAAACGTTCGCGTTTTCAATGACCATCACCGAGGCATTCGGGACATTCACCCCGACCTCAATCACTGTAGTGGCCACCATAATCTGGGTTTCACCACTGACAAAACGCTGCATCTCAGCATCCTTCTCCGCCGGTTTCATCTTACCATGCACCTTGCTGACCTGGCAATCGGGAAATTCCGCACAAATCAGTTCATACCCCTCTTCCAGATTCTTGATATCCATTTTCTCACTCTCCTTTATCAAAGGATAAACAATATAGATTTGCCGCCCTTCTTCTATCTGTTTGCGAATGGAAGCATAAAGACTGGCACGGCGATTGTCAAACTGATGGATAGTCTGGATGGGTTTACGGCCCGGCGGCAATTCGTCAATAACTGATACATCAAGATCACCATACAGTGTCATAGCCAAGGTACGGGGAATAGGGGTAGCCGTCATGACCAGCACATGAGGCGGACAAACATTCTTGCTCCATAACTTGGCACGCTGAGCCACTCCGAAACGATGTTGCTCGTCTATAATCACCATTCCTAAAGAAGAAAAGCCCACAGTATCTTCCAAAACGGCATGCGTGCTATAAGAATCTGAACATCCCCCGTCAGCAAATCCTTCAATATCTTCTCACGCTTCTTTCCTTTGACAGATCCCATTAAAAGTTCCACGCGCACATCCATGCCAAACAGGAATTTCCGAATGGTTTCATAATGTTGGGCGGCAAGAATCTCTGTAGGAGCCATCATACATGCCTGATAGCCATTATCCAGTGCGATAAGCATGGACATCAAGGCCACCAATGTTTTCCCACTTCCCACGTCACCTTGCAGCAAACGGTTCATCTGCCGTCCGCTTCCCATATCTTTTCTTATCTCCTTTATCACCCGTTTTTGCGCTCCGGTCAGTTCAAAAGGAAGATTCTGTGAATAAAAAGTATTAAAGATCTCACCCACCCGTTCAAAACGCAGGCCCCGATATTTACGCTGCCTGTCTTTACTGTAACGTAGAATATTGAGCTGCACATAGAACAGCTCTTCAAACTTCAAACGATATTGGGCCTTCCGCAGCAATTCGGGATTCTTGGGGAAATGAATATTACGGATGGCCTCATCCAAAGACATTAAATGATGCTCCTCCACTAACCGAGGGGGCAATGTTTCAGCAAGAGGTTCCTGTAGCAGGGCAAGCGCATTCTTCATCAACTTCTCCAGCCCATGAGAGTTCAAGAAACCGCGCTTCATCCTTTCCGTTGTGTTATAATAAGCTGCAACCCCATCGTAGATAAGGTAAGTTCGCCTGAAGGGTCCATATCGGGATGAGCCACATTGATACGGCCATTGAATACGGTCGGTTTACCAAAGACAATATACTCTGTCCTGGTCTTATAATGCTCTAGCAGATATTTAATTCCTTGAAACCAGACTAAATCAATGATGCCCGTACCATCAGAAAAATGACCGACAAGTCTGCGCTGTCTTCCCTCACCCAAAGTCTCAAAACTGAGGATTTCGCCTTTCAACTGGATATAAGGCATATTTCCGTCTATTTCATGGATATAATAAAGGCGGCTGCGGTCTACATATTTATATGGAAAATAGTACAACAAATCATGCAAGGAAAAAAGATTCAATTCCTTGTTCAAGACGGTTGCACGCTGCGGGCCTACTCCTTGCAAATATTTTATGTCACGCGTAGTGATATCGAACATTTCAAATTAAGACTTCCGCTATTTTCAAATCAAAAGGGGTGGTTAATTTAATATTTTCTCTATTTCCCTGCACCAGACAGACCTCCCTGCCATCGCCTCCACTACAGAAGCATCATCAGTAAAGGCATCCGTATATTCCTGTTGATATGCCTCTTTCAACAACTGCACTTCAAAGACCTGAGGAGTCTGAACCAGTTTATAGTCATTACGCGGAACCGTTTCACTTCCCGGCTTCGTAAGATGACGCACGGTTTCCACCACATCAATTACAGGAATAACCGCTTGCTTAGTCTGCGCTGCCTCATAACATCCGGCTATCACTTCCCGGGAAACAAAAGGACGCACGCCATCATGAACACCTACCAAGCCTTCTCCCTTCACGTATGCCAACCCATTCTTTACAGAATGGAAACGAGTTTCGCCCCCATCGGCAATATCATGACGCAAAGCAAAATGATACGTTTCACAAAGATCTTTCCAGTAAGCCTGCTGGCTCACCGGAAGAACTAATATAATATGCATAGAAGAATCAAAAGCGTAAAAAGCCTCTATGGTACGCATCAACACAGGTTTACCCCCTACAGGCAAAAACTGTTTGGGAATATCCCTCCCATACGCAACCCTTTGCCTCCTGCAACTATAATGACATGCCTGTTCATTCTGCAATCATCATCCCTTGCTTCAATTCTGTCACCTTTTCCGCACCGACATATTTCTCGGCAATGGCAAATGAGAATGCCATAGCGGCACCGGGGCCTTTACCGGTAATAAAATTACCGTCTTTCTCTACCAAAGCGGCCGTATACTCAGCACCTTCCAGATACTTTTCGAATCCCGGATAGCAAGTTACTTTCTTACCTTTCAACAAACCACGCTTTCCATATACCAACGGAGCGGCACAGATGGCAGACAACGGACGTCCGGCTTCAGCAAATGTCATAATCAACTTGCCCAAACCTTCGTGAGCATCCAGATTTGTCGCTCCGGGCAGACCACCAGGCAATACAATCATCTCCGCATCCCCTTCTTTTACTTCTTCAAACACCATATCGGCTACTACCGGAACACCATGCGCACCGTTTACGGTCAGCACACCTGTTACGGAAACAGTCTTCACAGGCAAACCTGCACGTCTCAACACATCTACCGGGGTCAGCGCCTCCACTTCCTCGAAGCCTTCTGCCAAAAATACATAAATTGTTTTCATAAGCTACTTCAGTTTAAAGTAATATGTAATAGTACCTGTCTGGTTATTCACTCCGTCCACTTGGTTAAAGCGTGCTTTACGGGCGGCCTCTTCCGCCGCCTTCCGCAACGAAGCGTTTACTGTATTGGTACGTTTGTTGATACTGGTACTTATCACCTGTCCTGCGGGATTTACGGTAATAGTCACTACCACCCGTCCCTCATCCTGCACATTATAGACAGGCATCGGCAAACCGCCACTACCCAAAGAACGTCCGTTGAGGTCAAATGTTCCGTAACCGCCCACTCCGCCGGACTTCCCTTCCGAAGAGTTTCCCGTCGGACTACCCTCCAGACCGGAGCCTGTGGTACCGGTTCCTTTATTTCCCATTTGAGTTCCCTTGCCAAAAGCACCGGCTATCTTCTTCGCCGCCGCTTCCGCTGCCGCCCTTTCGGCAGCCGCTTTCTTCTCAGCCGCCGCTTTTTCTGCTTCAGCGCGTTTCTCGGCCTCAGTCTTCTCTTTCGGCTTCACCGCCTCCTTTTTCGGTACGTCCTTTTTAGGAGTTTCCTTCTTGGGTTTTTCTTTTTTAGGGGTTTCTTTTTTAGGTTCCTTTTTAGGGACTGCCACCGTTTCCTCTTCTGTCTGCGTGATGATTTCCTCTTTCGTTTCAACGGGAGGAACCGTTTCCGGTTCAGATACATCGGGAGCCGGAGCCTCAGGCTCATTCATTATATCTATATCCGTCAGCGTATAAGGGTCGGCATTCCCTTGAGAAAGCTCTGTATTTCCCAGCATAACAGGAACACCCCCCTCTTCCTGAACCTGCGGACGGCGGATAGCAATCACCAGCAGCAGGATAAGGAGAAGTATATGCAGTACAGCCGTACCAATCAGTCCTGTTATCTTATTTTTCTTCATGCTTACAGCTTAACGTTTCTTCTCAGGCGGACGTGTAGCCAACACCATCTTGAAGTGATTTTCATTAGCAATATTCAGTACCCTTACTATTTCGCGGTAAGGCACAGCCTCATCCGCATAAAGAGCCACATACATATCGGGTTCCTTCTCGGCACACCTTTGCAGGAATGCGGGCAGTTCTTCCAAGTCTATCGGCATTTCATCCTCATTGCCGAAAGCAGTATAGAAGTTCAGGTTCTTGTCAATGATTACCCTCGTAAGCGGCTTTGCCGAAGTCTGCTGCCTGCCTTGCGGAAGCAATACCTTGATGGCATTGGGCGACACCATGGTAGAGGTAATCATGAAGAATATCAGCAACAGGAATATGATGTCTGTCATAGACGCCATACTGAAGTTAGGTGATATTTTATGTCTTCTTTTCAGTGCCATACGCTATTACTTTTGAACGGGTTCGTTCAGTAAATCCATGAAGTCCATGGTACGCGCTTCCATTTGACTTACCACCTTGTCCACACGGTTACCAGATAATTATAGGCAAACATAGCCGCAATACCCACAACCAGACCACCCACAGTAGTAATCATCGCTTCATAAATACCTCCTGAAAGCAACGTGATATCAATGTTGTTCCCGGCATTGGACATTTCCCAAAAAGCCTGCACCATACCGGTTACAGTACCAAGGAAACCAATCATCGGAGCACCGCCGGCAATAGTCGCCACAACAGGCAGTCCGTTCTCCAGTTTTGCCACTTCTATATTGCCGGAATTTTCGATAGCAGCCTGCACATCGGCAACAGGACGTCCCATACGGGTAATACCTTTCTCAATCATACGGGCAGAAGGAGTATTGGTGATGCGGCAATAGTTTATAGCCGACTTTATCTCACCCGTGCGGATATAATCACGAATACGTTCCATAAACAAAGGATCATCCTTCCCCGCCTTGCGGATAACCGCCATGCGTTCAAAGAAAATATAAAAACAGACGACAGACAACAATGCCAGCACAAGCATGATCCATCCACCTTTCATCGCCATATCCCAAAGATTCATCCGAGCCTCCTCTGAAACGGGAGTCAATACGGGATTACCCCCGGCAAGGTATCCGCCAAAGCCGCCTGTGCAGCCAGTAAGTGATATTCATCATGAACGAAGACAATTTTTATATTCTTCAATAGTTTGTTTTAATCCCATATAAAGCGCATCGCTTATCAATGCATGACCGATAGACACCTCGTCCAGCCAAGGAATATGCGTATGCATATATTTCAGATTCACCAGACTAAGGTCATGACCTGCATTCAGCCCCATTCCCAGGCTACGTGTCACCTTCGCCGCTTCTATAAAAGGAGCAATGGCCGCTTCGGGATTCCGAGGGTACATCGTAGCGTATGGTTCCGTATAAGTTCCACCCGGTCGGCTCCCGCTTTGGCGGCATATTCTATCATCTCCTTGTCCGTACCGACAAAGATAGAGGTGCGGATACCTGCCTGGCCGAACGTATCCATCAGTCGGTAAGGAAAGAAAGATTGGTCTTGGTATCCCATCCGGCATTAGACGTAATCTGATCGGGCGCATCGGGCACCAACGTTACTTGATGAGGTTTCACTTTCAGCACCAGATCAACGAACTCCGGTGAGGGATACCCTTCAATGTTAAACTCTGTGGTAAGCAGCGGACGAAGTTCGTACACATCGCTGCGGCGAATATGCCGTTCATCGGGACGGGGATGTACAGTGATACCTTCCGCACCAAACGCCTCACAGTCCAAGGCTACTTTCACCACGTCCGGATTGTTGCCTCCCCGGGCATTACGCAAGGTGGCTACCTTGTTTATATTTACACTTAACTTTGTCATCTTGGCAATATATTATTATCTTTGCAGTTCTGATGTGCAAAGTTAGCAGGTTTTATTAAAACCTGGTCCATTTTGACAAACAAAAGATTTATAAAATTAACTAATGAATATACGCCCAATGAAATTCGCCCTTTTCGGAAACACTTATCAAGCCAAGAAATCGGCTCATGTGGAACGTTTGCTATCCATTCTATCACAACATAACGCTGAAGTCCACATCTGCGGGAGTTCTACGAGTTTCTGACGGACGACCTCAAGATAAGCATCCGTCACGCCGGTGTTTTCGATGGAAATAATTTTGAAGCCGACATGATACTAAGTATCGGAGGCGACGGCACTTTCCTGAAAGCCGCCAGCCGTGTGGGTTCACGCAACATTCCCATACTAGGTATCAACACCGGACGATTAGGTTTTCTGGCTGATGTCTCTCCTGAAGAGATGGAAGACACATTCAATGACATCTACAATGGAAACTACCGGATAGAAGACCGCAGCGTATTGCAAGTATCCTGCAAAGAACAGGAACTGAAAGGTTACCCTTTCGGTCTGAATGAGATAGCGGTACTGAAGCGTGACAGTTCTTCCATGATTTCCATCCACACAGCCATCAATGGAGCCTATCTCACCACCTACCAGGCGGACGGCTGGTCATCGCCACTCCTACCGGTTCTACAGCCTATTCGCTGAGCATCGGGGGACCTGTCATCGTGCCACACAGCAACACCATCGCCATCACTCCGGTAGCACCGCATAGCCTGAATGTACGCCCCATTGTCATCAACGACGACTGGGAAATCACATTGGATATAGAGAGCCGCAGCCACAATTTCCTGATTGCCATCGACGGACGTAGCGAAACTTGCCGTGAAGGAAGCCGGCTCACTATCCGCAAAGCCGACTATAAAATAAATGTAGTAAAACGAAACAGCCATATCTTTTTCAACACACTCCGCAATAAAATGATGTGGGGAGCCGATGGTAGAGGATGACATTACAATCCATCCTCAAAATAGTTTAAATAGTGGTTATCAAGGTTATACAAAACCTTTTATATCTAACAAATTTCTTTTTTCAAATACTATGATTATATTTGTGCCACAAATAAAAAAATCAGACCATACGATAGATCGGTAAAACGCACAAAAACATTACACGGCATATGAAAGGCACAATACAAAAATGGAAACTCGTGATACTTCTGGATGCATTACTGTTCTTAAGTAACATGACCTTTGCTAAAGACACAATCAATCAATATACAGAGGAAACCCTATAGACACAACAGCGGTTTCCATTCAGACAAAACCAACTTCCCCGACCGGCTTTATGTAGATTCCCTGTCATTGAAACGTCATTTTATCCACCGTATCGGCATTGAGGCACGTCCCGGATATATTTTCCCCACCAGTTCCTTTTTCAGAGGAGAAAATCTGAATTGGAAACCCATAGAGAATTCCCTGTCGCTTCACTTGAAGTACTCATTCCAGTTTCATCCGAACACCTATAACGACCGTATTTACAGAGGGGCCTACCAAGGTATTGGCGTGGGCTACTACAATATGTATGAGAAGCCGCAATTGGGCAACCCGCTTACTGTCTATTTATTTCAAGGAGCGCGTATCGCCCGTTTCAACCAACGATTGTCATTAAACTATGAATGGAATTTCGGCGCTTCATTTGGCTGGAAACCATACCACAGCGATTTGAATCCATATAATAAAGTGATAGGTTCGAAAGTAAACGCCTATCTGAATACAAACTTCTATTTCAACTGGATGCTTTCTCCCAAATTTGATTTCACAACAGGTGTGGCAGTAACGCATTTCTCTAACGGTAATACCAAATTCCCGAATGCGGGACTCAATTCCATCGGACTAAAGGTAGGATTGGTTTACAATATCAATAGAAAAGAAGAATGTTTTGCAAAGCCCTTGTATCAATCACCCGTACCTAAATTTCCCCGTCATATCAGTTATGACCTGGTATTGTTCGGTTCATGGCGCAGAAAAGGAGTAACGATTGGAGAGGGGCAAATGGTTGCTTCTCCTGAAACTTATCCGGTACTGGGATTTAATTTCGCGCCAATGTATAATTTCGGGTATAAATTCCGTGCGGGTATTTCATTAGACGGGGTTTATGACGGCAGTGCGAATGTGTATAGCCCGGACGGATACGGCGATGAGCTCCTCAAGCCGTCTGCCGGCAAACAACTGGCACTGGGAGTTTCGGGACGTGCCGAGTACGTGATGCCTTACTTCACAGTAGGAATAGGATTGGGTACAAATGTGATTCATGCAGGCGGAGATTTAAAATCTTTCTACCAGATATTGGCACTGAAGATAGAAGTTACGCGCAACTCATTCCTTCATATCGGATATAATTTACAGGATTTCCATGATCCCAACTATCTGATGCTGGGCTTCGGATTCAGGTTCAATAATAAGTATCCTACTTTTCACAGACGGTAAATGCTACGTCTAATTTACACAGACACATTCTACAAAATATACTAAAATTATCGGAATATATATCGCAAACAAGTTACATGTTTGTGGAATGAATGATACAATCATATTTGTTTACCATTAAAACCGAATCTGTTTATCCCAAAGCTAGACCTTTTTGGGGGAACTTCGGCATTTTTACCGGACAGCTATAAAATCAAACAAGATATTCCTATACCAAGAATCTGCAAATCCTGCTACAAGATTCCGAAAAACTTGCTACAAGAATTGCGACATCTTGCGACAAGTTTTCAAAGTCTTTCCACCTTCTTTTTGATATGCGTATCCATCTTTTGAAGAGAAATACCCCTCTCTTGAAGAATGCCCCCAAAAATCCTTCAGAAGTTTCAGCCTCTCCGCAAACGTCCTGTTCATCGGCATTCCGGCTGACAGATTGATGCACCGAGATCCTTCAACCGCGTAGTTCTTTCTTTCAGCCGTAGTCAATAAATGTATAAAGGTAAATCCGAATACCGATAGAAAACCAACCAATACGACATCGCTTACCCTGTCACGCTGAAAGATCTTTTTCGGCTGAAGGATTTTATCGTGTATATCCTTCAGCGAAAAGCCGATGAACAGGACGTTTGCGAGAAGCTGAAACTTCTGAAAGAAAACAAGGTATTTTGCCATGTTATGCAATACGAGTAGAAAAGCATCAAAAACATCCTGTTGTTTTTGAAAAAGCTCCTGTTCTTTTTTTAAAAAGCTCTTGATCTTTTAAAAAAACGTCCTTGTCTTTGATATGGAATTTCCGGTGTAATCGTACAGTTATAACATTAATACAAAATCCCATCAAAAACACCGGTCCGATTCTCATAAGCAATAAGTAAAAACAGTATTCAATATGGAGACAAAAATCATATTTTTCCCTCACTTATGCCTGTAACGCCTCTGTCCCTAAAACACATCAGACATAGCGCATCAGTCATTCCCCAACGGGACAGCCGAGAAACTCTTATATTCCCTGGTCTGCCCCATCACAACCACAGGATTCTCAAAGGTTTCATATATGCTCAATACTGAAGACTGATCCTGTCAATCTGCCAGTAGCAGTAATCCAGAAGAAGATATCTGTTATTGGGAGTGATAAAATCATATCGGAAATAATGTACATGCTCTTCCACTTCCTCGCCATCACACGTCGTCCGTGATTTACAGGAAGCCTTACCATTCAGCCCGAACTCATAATGTTCACAGACTTCCGCATCCCTGCCATCCTCAGTACGTATCTGAAATGTTCTCTCCCATGCATAACCGGTCAGATTGGTAACAATGGTATTGCTATCCTCCCCGTAATGTTCATCAATACAACCTGCAAGAAACAGTACACATATAACTGTCGAGCCCAATAATCCAATTAATGTTTTTTTCATAGTCCGTCACTTTTTTATTTTATTGTCATCTGTAATGGAGTACAATCCTTATATTGGTCCCATCACCTGCACCTTGCTCCTTCCGCTTCCGGTCTTCACCACCTGCACCTGCGCAGGGATACGTTCCATCATCTCCGCCACATGGGAAATCACCCCTATCTTACGCCCTTGCATCTGCAACCGCTCCAAAGCATCCATCGCAATGCGCAGAGTGTCCATATCCAGCGATCCGAAACCTTCGTCAATAAACAACGATTCCACATTCATCCGGTTGGAGGACAAGGAAGACAAACCCAATGCCAAGGCGAGAGATACCAAGAAAGATTCCCCGCCCGAAAGGGAATGGACACTACGCACCTCACCCATCATATCAAGATCCACAATCTGCAAGGCCAGCGTATCAGGGATGCGTTGCAGTTCGTAACGGGGGGCAAGGTCTTGCAAATGCCTGTTGGCATAAAGCAAAAGGACATCAAGCGTATAACCTTGGGCTATTTCCTTAAACTTGGCGCCAGTCTGGGAACCGAACAGTTCGTTCAGTTTCGCCCAATTCTCGTAGATAGAGTTTTTTTCCTCCAACTCTTTCTCGATGCCAGCTATGCGTTCCTTACCTTTTATATGGTTCTGTATCGTCACCTCTATTTGGGCCAAACGTCCGGTTTCCATTTCTTTGGCAGCAGTGCAGGCAGTCAATGTTTCAATCAGCGACTCCTTGTTTTCCGTGGTATCCGGTTTCAGAGGAGCTTGCTGATGCTCCTCCCTTTTCTGCCTTCGCTCCGCAAGGACCGCCTGAAGAGTGGTTTCCTTCTCTTTCAGTGTGCCCAACGCTTGTTTCTCAGCCAGTATCCAGCTTTTGTCTTTGGAAAGCAATTGTTCCAACTCGGCATACGTTTCCTTTTGAAGAGTGAGCCACTCGTTTATTTTCAGTTCGTCTTGTTGCAAGACAGCAGTCAGACGGACTAATTCCTTTTCCAACTGTGCGGTCTGTCCTTTGTAAGATTCCGCCTGCACAGTTAAAGAATGATGCAAGTTCATGGCTTTTTCCAGTTGTTGTTCCAGTTCCTTTTGCCGTCTTGCATGGGTTGCAACCACTGTTTCGGTGGATTCACCATTCAGCAGGGAAGACCGCAGACGAGCACGTTCGTTCAATTCTGCCTGCTGTCTTTCTTCTTTTTGTTTCTTTTCTTCGTACAAACCAATGGCATTGGCTTCTTCTTTTTTCAAACTATCTCTTTGGGCTGATTTTGAGGTAAGAGCCTCTTTTATTTCGGTCTGCTCTTGCAAACGGGCATTCCATTGCCTGCCGAATTGCTGGACATAATGTTTCAATGTGCCCTGCTCCAACAAATCTTTCCAATTGGGGATAATGGATACGTATGTTTCTACTTTTTTCAGCGTATCATCAACTTGCGCCACATAATTTTCAATCAATGCGGAAAGACGGGCCATCTCCAGTTGGCGGGCATTCAGCGTGTTTTTCAGTTGTTCCGTTTCTTTAGCAACCTGTTCTTTCGCACGGTTCAGTTCCTCTTCCTGCAAGGATTGGACATTGGTCTGTTCCCTCATCGGATGATGGAAACTCCCGCAGACCGGGCATGGCTTTCCTTCCTCCAACTGCTCACGAAGCAACAGCACCTCTGCCGGCAACAGTCGGTTCAGACGCTCGGCTTCCTGTTGTACCGATTTCAACCGCTGTTCCTCCGCTTCACTCGCTTTCTTTACTTTATCCAGCAGTTGACGGTTCGATACGCTTTGCGCCCTTGCCATTTCCAGATTGGTCAGCAAGCTGGTAATCAGTTCAACGGCAGGAATCAATTGGGAATAAGCGGTATATCGTTCAAACCAGGTTTGCAAGGCGGTTTGCTTCTCCATCAACAAACTTATATCCTTCTCTGTCTTACAAACGGATTGACGCAGATTATCTTTAGCCTGCAATGCCAAAGCCGCTTCTTTCTGACTTTCAGCTAATTGCTTTCTATTTTCCACCAACTGCACATCCAATGCTCTGGCTTTATCCAATTGCGGTTCTTGCTGCGACAAATAGGTCTTAAATTCCGCCAGTTCTTTCTGAGCGGCTTCCCACTGCACGTTCGCGGAAGTCTGTAAAGCCGCATTCTGCCGGATGGCAACCTCTATTTCGCCTAACCGGGAACGACCGGCATCTATCTGCTTCCGGGCGTTACGCTGTTCCATATACACATCGCGGATATCCTGAGCCTGCTCTATACGGCCAACAGTTCATAACGCGGACGGGCGGCTTCTATTTCTTTTCTGATGCCGGAAAGTGATTCTTCCGCCTGTATGCATCCTGTATGCAAGCGTCCTTCTTCTTCCAGCCATTTCAACTTGCCGGACAACGCCTCCTCTTTCTTCTTCGAAACGGACAAGCGGACTTGTAATTCTTCCTTTTCAGCCGAAAGTTGCTGTAATTGCTCATCTGTCAGCAACTCAATGCCTTTGATACGTTCCTGCAATAATTTATATTCACTTTCCGCCCGCTTGGTGCGTTCATAAATAGAAGCAGAGATACGCGAGTAAATTTCCGTTCCGGTCAGTTTTTCCAAGATTTCGGCTTTATCAGGCTGACGAGCCTTCAGGAAGGTAGCAAAATCTCCTTGAGCCAGCAACACAGAGCGGTTGAACTGTTCGAAAGAGAGTCCGATCAGTTCACTGATGCGGGATAATAATTCGGTCTTTGTTCCTTGCTGTTCCACTCCGGAAGTAAGGTTGGTCAACGTCATTTCCACTTTTTGCAAGGAACCGCTAACCTTCCCACGCGAACGTCGCACCGTCCAGCGTGAACGGAACACCTCTCCTGTCAAAGCGACGAAATCCACTTCCGAGTACCCCTCGGCAGTACCCCGGCGAAGGATGGAACGGCTATCGTTCTGTGCAATTCCCCTGTCGGCGACATCCATGACAGAGACGTTATTCTCTTTCGCCTTGTTCATACGTGGCGTACAGTCAAACAAAGCCAGACACAAAGCATCCAGCAAGGTTGATTTTCCGGCTCCGGTACTGCCTGTAATGGCGAATATACCTGCCGAGCACAAAGGTTCGACGGTAAAGTCTATCATAAATTCACCTTCCAATGAAGCCAGATTCTTTCCTCTTATCGCTACTATTTTCATACTCCTGCCTCCTTGATTACACTTTCCAGCAATTGTTTCATGGTATCGGGCATCTCCGTCCCTCCATATTTCCGTTTAAAGACATCCAGTGCCATATCCAGCGGACGGATGGTTTGCAACTCCTCGTAGGAAGTGGCGACAATGCCGCTTGCCTTTTTTTTGTGGAAGCATAGCGGCGATGCGTGCCAGGCGGACCGCTTTTCCTTTCAACGCTTCCTCTATCTTATACTTATAAGAAGGTTCCGGCTCGGTCATCAAAATCTTTATTTCCAGATAGGGCGACCGCAACGTGACATCCCCATCGGGCAAATCGCCGATGGCTTGCAGCACTTCTTCCAGCGGACGGGCCTGACGGGGAATACTCATCACGCCGGCTAACGGTTCAAATGCCAATCTCTCTATGCCGGTACCCTCAGCACTTATCGTTATCATGACCACTCCCGAAGCATTGTTCCTCTCAGCAAAAGACATGGGCATAGGAGTTCCGGAATAACGCACATTCTCCCGATGGGACACACGCTGGGAGCGATGCAGATGCCCCAATGCAGTATAGGCGATAGCTCATCAAAAGCATCGGGGGATACACATTCCAAGCCTCCGATAACGGTACGTTCCGAACGGTCGTCCTCCGAGATTTCCGAGCCGGTGGCTTGCAGATGTCCCATGGCGATAACGGGAAGTCCTTTCTCCTTCACTTCATTGAAAAGCTGCTCATAAAGCAGTTGGACTCCCTTTGAGTAATTTTCAGCCGAAGGATAATCGCCCTGACGCAGATAGGGAACGGCAAGGCAATAGGCGGTCACTTCCCCTTCTGTGTAAAGGGGGACAATGAGGTGTTGCAAGTCTATATCACCTTCCGCATTGCGGCGCACGACACCGCGAACGGTGACATTCATATCCTCCAACAGGGGATTGGGGGCCTCCAGACGGGCTGCCGAGTCATGATTTCCGGCAATGATGATAATTTGCAAAGAAGGGTTTTCGGACGTAACTTCTCTTAGAAAACGATAATACATTCGTTGTGATTCCGCCGAAGGGTTCGGGCTGTCGAATACATCACCTGCTATCAACAATACATCTATTTCATGCTGTCTTATCTGCTGTTTCAGCATTCTAGAAAATGGAGATGTTCTTCCCGCCGGTCGTATTCATAAAAAGTCTGGCCCAGATGCCAGTCTGCTGTATGGAGAATTTTCATTAGCTGTTCGGTTTGTTTCCTGCAAAAATAGGAAAACTAAATGAAAAAGGTATTTCTTTTAGGTACAACCTCTAAATGAAAACTATTTTTCATGCAGAAAACAAGCAGACATGCCACCTTTTCGCTATCTTTGCCATACGAGATAAATAATAAGAAGAAAGGAGAACGTCATGAGTACAATCACATTGGAATCAATACAAAACGAACTGATTCGGGAAATCCTGGACATCAAGAATGTAAAGGTGTTGGAGTCTGTAAGGAAGACTCTTGTTCATGCTAAAAAGGAAATGGAATCTGTTTCTACCATGGTGGCAGAGGATGAAGAACCCTACATGACCAAAAGTGAAATAATGGACGGGCTGTCCGAGACTTGCAAAGACATCAAACTGATGCGTGAAGGAAAGCTGAAAGGCCGTCCCATAGAAGAATTGCTCAATGAATTATAAAATCAAAGTTTATCGCCACTTCGAAAAAGAAGTTAAGAAACTTTCCAAGCGATATAAATCATTGAAGCAAGACTTGACAATTTTAGCCGCAGAACTCATGCAGAACCCTGACATGGGTACTGATTTAGGCAATGGCCTACACAAAGTACGCATGAGTATAGCATCAAAAGGAAAAGGGAAAAGAGGCGGAGCAAGAGTGATCACTCTCATCGCCACTCTATCCAAAGAAGAAAAAGAGATTGGCTTACATTTCATTTATGATAAATCAGAGCGTGAGAATATCACTGATAAAGAGTTACAAGCGGTCTTGAAAGACAACGGAATTATCTGAAAAGACGAACCGGTCATGCCAACTGAGGCATGACCGGTTTGTATATCTATCATCATTCAGCCACCAGCCGCACCTCATAAATATGCGGAGTCACTTTCTCATTTCCTTTACCGATCTTTATCTCCAGTTGCTCATTGGATTGCATAG
>ENA-OQCX01000305-OQCX01000305.1-human-gut-metagenome-genome-assembly--contig:-NODE-305-length-25847-cov-4.568974_pt1 | contig 25847 bp, 37 predicted proteins | sample MGYA00242762_ERZ504587 | MGnify/ENA primary metagenome ERZ504587 (study PRJEB26092, sample SAMD00036337) | human gut metagenome | host: Homo sapiens | study: EMG produced TPA metagenomics assembly of... | reverse complement strand
CTGCCGCCAGGAATTTTGATCACCTGGCCCACACTGATCTTGTTGGGGTCTGCAATGCCGTTGTAGGCCGCCAGGGCCTGGTAGGTGGTGCCGTAGCGGGCCGCAATGCCGGACAGGGTATCACCCTTCTTCACGGTGTAGGTGCCGCTGTTGGCCGTCTGGGTGCCTGTGGTGGCGCTTCCAGGGTTTGCGCCAAAATTAAGGGCAGCGGCGGCGTTGTAGACGCTTTTACGCCGTGTAGGGTATCTCCCCATCACCTGGTCTGCCAGGGCCGCAGAATGAAGCGTGGGCAGGCTCACGGGCTTGTCCGCCGCCTTGGCTACTCTGGCGGAAGCGCCAGCCCCTCCTTGGTTTTCAAGGTCTGCAAAATACACCAGCGCCGCCGGGTCTTCCACGCCAACTTTCAGCCCGTGTTCTACATAGGCCGTCACATCTGTTTCAGCTAGGCTATCCTGCGCCTTTTTCCCCGCTACCGTAGTAAGCAGTCTGCTGATCGCTGCCTTTTCTGCGGCGTTCACGGTTCGGGTTGCCCAGCTGGTAGCTGTGGTGATCTCATTAAACAGGGCGGCCCCCAGAATAGAGGCCGCCCCGCTTTCCGCTTGGCAGATCGCTTTCAGAAGGTTCAGCGCTCGGTTGCCGTGCCACTGTACCTTTCCCACGCTCACCGCCCCGTTGTCATTTGCGTTCACGGAACCATAGTTCCCTTCCTGCCCAAAAATGACATTTTGGGCGGCGCTTACCACCTTTTTCTTCAGTGTTACATCCATGGTTTATACCTCCTTATTGTGAAGACATACTGGAAAAATCATTTAACGACCCCACAAGGTCCGGGTTGTTCTTTTTGATTTTCAGCAGGTTTTCCGCTTTCGATTTCCAGCAATAGAAAGCCACCGCAAAGACACACACCCCACCGGTGTACGTCAGGAGCGTGGTAATCTGGTAAACGTCCTTAAAAATCACCACCCAGGCCCCTAGAATGAATGCCAGGTGATATGTAAGCATAATAGAAAATACAATCACCTTTAGTGGCCTGGACCTTTTTTTTCGGGATTTTTTTCAATTTCCTGCTTTTCTCTTTTTTTCTGGCTTGCCTGATATGTTTTTGAATTAAGCCAGATAATAATAGCCCATGCCACCAGGAACCCCGCTACAAAGCTGATCACTTCTGCCATATTCCTTTCACCTCTGTTTATTGTCTGCTTTCCATTAGTTCTTTGATCTTTTCGGTTTCTGTCATTGGTATTTCTTCAAGCCGCCGCATGGCTGGCTTGACTTCTGTTTTCATGTGGCCGTTTCCGCCAGCGTCTTCATAATCCCCAAACATATCCCAAAACGCCTTCGCTTCCATTTCAGACCATGCCTGCATTGGGTTCTTTTGCTTTGAGGAATAATACCGGTACAGCTGTAATAATTTGTTTCGCAGATCGTTCACGCTCCGCTTCCGGTTTTCTTCCCGTAATTCTTGCAGTAGCCTTGTGTTTTCTTCCTGCCGTTCTTTTAATTCAGAAATAGCCTTATCATACCCCTTCTGAATATCTATCGACTGTTGCCGCCATACCGGGTATTGTTCCACCTGGGAAATAATCTTGTCAATTTTTGGCTTTCCCCTCCTGCTTTTTTTGAAACCAGCATTCAACGCTTTTTTTGCATTTGATAAACACGCCAGCCACAAAAGAAGCTGCCACAACGACGCAGACCACGGTCACAACCCTGACTTCTCCAAAAAGTTCTAAGAATTGCTGCATTGGCCTTGTACCTCCTGTTTGTAGATTTCATTTAGTTTCTGCTTCATGCCGTAGCTGTTAAAGTGCTGCAATATTCCTCGGTATGAAGCCACTGTCCGTTCCATAGATTCCCGGTCAATCTCTCCCGCATGGTACGCCGCAAAAACGTACCGCAGGCGCTTGACCATCTTCCTGGCCGTTTTCTTCCGCAGTTTCACATGGGTTGACCATATACGGAAGCCCACGTACTCTGCGCCCATGCTTGTGGGCCGGATACAGGTTTTCTTGTTCAGTTGCAAGTGAAGTTCTTGGTCAAGAAATTCCGCAATCTGATTTTTCACCCGTTCCAGGTGCTTTTTGTCGTGGTGCAGGATGATTACATCATCCATGTAACGGATATAATAGTGCAGCCCCAGTTTGTGCTTGCAGAACCGGTCCAGCTGGTCAAGGTACAGGTTTGCGAACATTTGTGAAGTCAGGTTCCCTATGGGAAGCCCCACTTCCGCCAGCATATCACTGAACGCAACGTCCCCTATGTCTGCGCCCATCGGTAGTCCGAACCGGGTTTCTTCGCAGTTCACTATTTCTTCCAGAACTTCCAGCAGGTCTTTGTCTGCAATCTTTTTCCGCAATATGTCCATAAGGATTTCATGGTCTATGCGGTAGAAGTATTTTGAAATATCCAGTTTCAGGTAATAGTACGGCTGCGGCTTCCGGTCCGTTTGACGGAACCAGTATTGCAGGCGGGCAACCGCCTTGTGTGTGCCCTTTCCTATTCGGCAGGCGTAGCTGTCAAATATGAATTGCTTATCCAGAAGCGGGTTTAACTTGCGATATATGGCGTGTTGTGCCACCCTGTCCCGGAACGAAAGTGCATGATCAGGCGGCGCTTTGGCTCGTACACATAGAAAGACCTATACGGCCCCACTTTGTAGGTTTTCCATATAAATTCATTCTGTAATGTGATTAGATTTTCTTCCAGGTTGGACGTGTACGCCATAATGTCCGGTCTGTCCCGTTTCTGCTTTATGCCGTCCTTATAGGCAGCAAAAAGGTTTTCAAAATCGTAAATCTCCGGGAACAGATTCTTAATTCTGTGCATGGGGTTATACCTCCAAAAATAATAAAAGGTGCCGTGCAAATCCGCCCTAGGACGCTTTCCTGGGGCGGAACGTAGCAAATTGCCAGCTTCCCGGGCCTGGCTTTCAGGCGTGTGCCTTACTCTCTGCTGTCACGGCAATTAAATATTTTTCCTCCGGCTCACAAGTTTGGACCTTGCTGCCATCGGAACGGAAAAAGACCCCTTATACCCAATAGCACGGGGCGTAGCTCGTAAGCCATACACCTTCTGGCCTATACTGGGGTTAAGCGGAACGGAAGCCCACGTTGTTGTTGACGTTGGAACGGGGGTTGTTCAGGTTCAGGGCAGACGGCCCGCCGTTGGAAGTGTTGTTGAAACTCGAACCCCGGAACGGCACCACGAACATACGTTAAACGGTCTTTTCCCGTATATAAAAAGGGTGGTTATCCGCCCTTTTTACCAGATTTTTGTAAGTTACTGCTATTCACAAATTTTTCATAGTTTCCTATCATGCCGCCCAGCTGGTTGATCAGCTTTGCCCAGTTTTCGTACTTGCGGAACGGTAGGCAAGGTTTCTTCCCTGGGTACATATCAGCGTCAGCCGCCAGCCTGATCAGGTGCCGCAGCACGTCCACTTCTGTGTCCAGTTCTCCCAGTGTGGTTTTCTTGTAGTGCTTGTTTTCCAGCATGATCACCAGCCGCAGAATTGCATACATTGACTGCCGTATGTCGGCGGCCAGTGTGTACCGTTCGTATCTGGGGAAATCCTTCAAGGCTATATTTCCATATCGGATGATCTCATAGGCTTTGTTTTTCATGCGGAAGTCTTCTGCTTTTGCGTTTTGTCCTATACCGTCCAGCTGGGCTGATTCACCGGGGTGCGTAATATCCCACGCGCCTTCACATCCGTGGCGGCCCCGCCGTATATACTTTGTGCCGTGCTTCGCTCCATCTATTTTGCTTTTCCCTCTTTATCATAAAATTATGGGGGACCTGCTGCCGCAGGCCCCCACAGTTTGCCGGTTTACAGTTTACAGTTCCACATAAGCGGAACGGAAGCCCACGAGGTAGCTGACGTTGGAACGGGGGTAGTACAGGTGCAGGGCAGACGGCCCGCCGTAGGAAGTGAGGTTGAAACTCGAACCCCGGAACGGCAGGCGTTCGCCGTCATTGCGGGCATAAAAACGGTCTCCGCCGTAGGTTGCGCTGCTCTCCGGGTACATTCCCAGGGCAATCAGCAGCTGTGGCACGGTTGCCACGGCTTCCGTTTTGCCAGGTCCTTGAAGGCAACAGACGGCCACTGTTCGCCGCTGGAAATGTTGGTCAACGTGGTGCTGATCTGCGGGGTGGCCCCAGCGGTCTTCATGTCAATTTTCAGGGTGCCATCGGTGCCCGGTGCCACCAGGCTGCCGTCCACCTTAATGGCCTTCCATTCGGTGCTGTCTGCCCCCATGCTGCAAGTAGACTTCATAGCGTTGCCGTAGGGAATAATCTGGATTTCACCGTCTTTCAGGCGCATACCCGAAACCCATTCCCAGACGTTGCCGCACAGGTCAGCAATGCCTGCCGGGCTGTGATCGTGATACCAGGTCACGGGGCCGCTGCCCGTTGCCGTTCTACCGCCCCGGCCATCGTCATACGCCGGGTCCTTGTATGTGGTGATTCCGCTTTCATGCGGGTGGGTGTAGCTTTTGCCCCAGTTGGTGTTTCCGTGGGGCACAGTCCCGTTTTTCTGGCTCCACAGGTTCAGGGCCGCAAAAACGCCAGCCTGGTTCAGGTGCCAGCCGTTGCCCTTCTTGCGGCAGGCGGCCAGGGCAGTGTCAAAATTGATACTTGCCCGGGGGTCTTCCATGGGCAGGGAATACGCCCTGTCATGCTTCACGATGTTTGCGAACTTAGAAACCCAGATCACATCCTTTTCCACACCGTCCACAATCCAGAAGGGCAGGACTTCCTGGGTGCCGCCGGTGATCAGATCAGAATACTTCATCTTGGGTACGCCCACCATGATGGACGGAAGGCCAGATCATCCATAATCACTTTGTTGTTAGGGCCAAAACTGGCAACCGCCAGGGTCAGATCATCGAAATTGTACATATCTCTTATTCCTCCATTCCCCACAGAACCAGGGTGCAGCGTGAAATATCAAACGGCAGCGGGACCCGCACCTTCACGGTGCCTTTTACCTGGCCGTTCTCTTCATCGTATCCAATGACCCCTTCCTGTTCCTGTTCTTCATACTGGCGGGCAGGAATGATCACCTGCGCCACATAGCTTTTGGCATTGCCCCCGGTGCCCATCATAAGGCCCTGGTCGTTGTCCAGGGTAATGTCCAGGGTCACTTCTTCGTCCCGCTCCCGGCTGGACAGCTTAATGGTCAGATCATCGTCACCCAGGACAATCTTTTCCGTGCCACTCACACGGTACGCCAGGTACTTGCCTGGCGTTTTCTTTACCACATTGATATTAGCCATGGTTCTTTCCCTCCTTCATGTTTGCCACCTCACGGCTTCTGGCTGCAATCACGGCGGCAGCGTCCCGTTGCTCCGGGGTGCCCCGTCCAGTAACGCCGTAGGCCCGCAGCACAGCCGCTTCATGCTGTTTTCTTGTTTCGGACTTAATGATCACATTAGCCACTGTAAAAACCTCCCTTCACATGAAGTTTCAGCTGCACCTGGCTGGCGCTGCCAGTGAAGGCAACCTTGAAGCCATTCGTCAGCTTGTCCGTGATCTCCACGCCTTTCAGGCCGCCACCAGTGACAGACACAATTTCCGGTTCCACCGTGTAGTTGGTACTGTTCCTGGACGTGCCAGGGCAATGGTTTTCTGGTTGTTCTGGAACGGGTACTTCTCGGTATCCGTCAGGGTTACGGCAATGACTTCACCCGCCAGATCGTCCAGCTTCTGCGTTGCGTGGATAGCCCGCAGAACCATAATGCTGGCAATGGCGCTGGCACCGCTGATACCCTTTTCCATGTCGAAAAAGTTTGCGGCGCTTTGCGGGGTGCCTTCCTGTAAAGTTTCGCCTTCAACCGGAATATGGGTGATCGTGCCGTCACTGTTGGTCTGCTCCCTGTAACGGTTTTCAAACTCCGTCACATGGTCATACCAGATTTTTTCTTGATACATGGTTTACACCTCCTGTTCCAAAAATTTGAAGGTGAAGCGGTACAGGACGCCTTCCTGGGCACTGGTAAGCTGGATACTCTCCGCCTTCGTTGCCCACACTTTCCGGTCCTTGTTGTACAGCTGTACCTTCTGGACCGTCACGCTGCTGTCCGCTTCCGGGGTGATCTGGATATAAACCGCCACCCTGCCGTCAGCCATCATTTCCCGCCTGTAAATGGGGTGTTCCACGGCGGTGCCGTTGATCGTCACCACAGCATAGGCAATAATGTCATTCAGCCAGGCGTTCAGATCGTCAAACGCTTGTGGTTCCAGCATGGGTTATTCCTCCTTTCTGCTCATAGTTTCCGGGAACTTCCGCACCGTTTCACGGTGTAGTGATACGCCGTCCCTTCTACCTGGCCGGTCACGCCGCCCGCCCCGCTCTGGGTCAGGGTGGCCCGGTCAGGCACTGTTCCCGCAACGGGGACGGTGTAAGTGCTTCTATCTGTTGCGCTCTCCACAACTACCGCAAGCCCGGCAGCGCCGCTTTTTTTGGCCCTCCCGGGCTGTGTGCCCGCTTCCACTACGCCCGCCGGGGTGTTGGTGTACTCCATGGCTTTCACGGCGGTTTCTGCCGTAATACAGATTTTACGACCCTGGAACGGGCGGTTCCGCTCGGGGATGGTTCCCGCCAGGGGGTTGGTGTATGTATATCCCGCTGCTTCCGTGTTCACAATGACAACAGCCCCACCGGTGCGCCCTATGGTATTTCTGTGCGGGTGCGTTCCGGCTTTCAGCTTTCCAGTCATGGGCAAGGTGTAGCGGGTATAATCCGTATGGGTTTGAATAATGCACGTCACCCGGGCCTGATAAACCACAGAATCCAGGTGGGAAGACAGGCGCTTGTACATCTTTACCGCATTGACCAGCTGTTGCCAGCTGGCCGTGATACGGTTTTCTGTTACGTCACAGACAACCCGGAAGTGGTGCGGCTCCCCGTCGTATTGATACCATTCTTCCACTTCGCTTTTGGGCCATAGGCCGCCCAGGGCCGTTTCCACGGCGTACTTGGTGCCCATCTTCTTGTGAACTTTTACGCTGTCCCTGACCAGGTTTCTTTTCACCGTCAGGGGGTAGCTGTATTCGTACCAGTCAACGTGCATATCATAGGCCAGTATGTCCACCAGGTCTTCCGGCAGGTGGTCAAAGTTGGAATAGATCAGCACGTCATTGATATGGCCGCTTATGTCCAGCAGCTGGGCCGCCAGCGTCCTTGCCAGGGCCACCATTTTAGGGTCATGCGTCAGGGCGGACGGAAGCAAGGTGGAATAGTCCATGGTAAAAATATCATTCATCTTCCAGCCCCCCGTTTAGCAACGTTTTACTGCCCAGGCGGGCCACATAGGTTTCCGGCACTACGGTGTATTCCGGCTTCCTGATCACCACACGCTTTACCCCCGCCGCCATCAGCATACTGGCAAGCTGGGACGGGTTAATGTCCCGCCCCATTTTCCCCGTCTGCCAGGTCACAAAGCTGTCCACCGCCGTTTTGGCGGCTCCCTCTATCACCTTGCTGCTGGCTTGGCTGTATCGGGGAATATAATAGGTCACGTCAATGTCAAATGGCATTTCTTCCGGCTTCGATACCGTCACATAGTCGGTAAGCGGGCGCACGTCACTGGCCGTCAGGCTTCCTGGACCTCTTGCAGCACCGCTTCCGTGGGGATAACGCCATCTTGCAGCAGTATTCTAATATCTACGCAGCCGGGGGTTGGACTTGTGGCCGTAACGTCCACAATAGCAGGGGAAACAGTCTTTACATGGTAGATATATCCGTTTATGGGGCCAGCGGTCGAAAAACTTTCCATGCTTTCCCGCATACGCTGGTAGAACTCCGTGTCACTTTCAGCGTCTGCGCCGCCCGCCGTTCTGGTGATATTCTCCACTTTCAAAAAATAGTCGTAAGTGTCCATAATCTCTTTGACCTGGCCCACCGCTAGGTCATTGCCAACGGTGCCCGGGGTTTGGCAGACCGCCTTCACGTCCCCGTATGTTTCGCCCGCTTTGATTTCCAGATCTTCCTGCGTTTCAAAGATGATACTTCCGTCAAAGTTGATACGGTCCCCGCCTTAATGATCACGCTTTGTTCCTGCGGTTCGGATATGTAGCACCGGAAAACGGCAATGGCCGGGGACGCTGGCAACCGCTCCACATCCTTGAAAAGTTCGCCCAGACTGTCCAGGTATTCCCCTTTTGCGTACCTGGGGACGTTTTTCTTTGCTGTTTCGTTGATCAGTATTCTTTGTTGAACCACGATGTTTGCCATGAAGGCAATGAACAGGCGTTCCGGTGAAGCCGGGTAAACCTTCTTTGTTTTCCCAGTCATTTCCTTGTACATCGTTTCAAACAGGGCAATCATGCTGTTTTCAATGGTTTCCGTGTCCGTTTCCAGAAATTCAATATCTGGGTATTCTCTATCATTCATCTTCTGTTTTCACCCCCTCTATTTCTACAATCGGGATCAGCTGTCCGGTCATGTAGTTACTTTCAATCCGTATGCCCCCGATAATTGCTCGGGGTTCGTACTGGTCGAACTGGTCATAAATCTCGGCTATAATCTCATTTTCCACCACGTTCAGGGGCCGCCCCAGGTATTCGCCCGGTATACCCAGCCCCCGTACCAGCGGAATGGATTTTCTTATGCTGTCCAGGATAATGGCTGCATTTTGCAAAACCTCCTTGTGGACGTTGCTGGGGTCCAGGTCAATGTCCAGAAGCAGCTGCCGTCACCTCTTACAAAGTCCACAGTATCACCTCCGTGCGTATTCTTTCAGCGTTAGGGTTGTGCTGGCGGCCCAGCAATTTCCCTTGTTGTCATAGGTATTCATAGTGGCTGACATTTTCGTGATCACCCACTTGTATGCCCCATACACATGGCCGCCCAGGACCAGGTATTCCGTCTGTCCGCTCCGTATTTTCTGCCGCAGCTCTTCCACTTCTTTGATAGGTTGGTGCCCAGAAAAACAGAAAACTTCACAGGAAGGCTTATGCTGTCTGGCTCCGGCCCCAGAAATTCCAGCAGGTCCGCTTTCAGGTGCCGGTCATGCGTAGCATACTTTGCCGATACGTCCCACTTTAGGTTTTCAAAGGTCCGCACCGTTTTGTCAGAAACCACAAACTTTGTGGTTCCCAGGTTTCCGATTTTACCCACGTTATCCCCCTTTTTTACACCTGGCCTATTACATACCGTCACCGCCGCCGTCAGGGAAGAAGATACACAGCACCATGTCATTGACCTTTGGGTTCCAGTCTGTAACGTATGCAATGTGATCATGTTCTTCTGTGATCAGCACATTGCTTTTGTCGTACTGCAAGTTTTTCTTTCTTACCTTGTCCCCTTCCAGATCGTCCTTTTCCGGGACCACATGGCGGGGCCGTGCCACCACTTTAATAGGGGCCGAAATAATACCGCCCAGGCTTTCAAACTTGACCCGGGCCAGGCGGGTTTTGGGGTCGTAGGAATGGATAATTCCTATTCTTATAATCTTTTTTAGGGCGTTCATCACCGCCTTTTCATCGTTTACCATTAGTAGCCCTCCAAAATCTGCACCAGTTCAATGTCCGTTGTGTATCCACCTGTCAGGTTGTGCTTTGCGGACTTGACCCGGTATTTTTTATCAAAATCCTGGAAGCCTTTCAGCTTCACCACGATACCGGCCACCAGCTGCACGTCCCCCACCATAGTGAAACTTCCTGTGAACTCCTGGGCATTTTTCTCCCGCAGACGCTTCATTGCCAGTCTGCGGGCTTCTTCCGTGTTCGCCACCCGCTCGTTGATCTCCAACACCTGTCCGGTGCCCACAGAACTATCTGGGGTGTAAGTGTATTCTATGGTTTGTTTCTTTTCCGTGTTGGTATAGCTGACATGGCAACTTGTATATGCTGCGTCCGTCAGTTTGGTACTTAACCGGAAGGAAATAATGTCGCTACTTCCGTATTTTATGGTTTTCACCACAGGCTTCTTGTCGTAGTCTTCTTTATCGAAAATGACCACAGACAACTTTGTGACTTTCAGGGCTTTCCCCTCTGCATGGCAAAGGTCTTGTAGAAAACGTATGTCAGACTGCTGTACCTGTTCTTTCTTGTCATACTCCGGGTTGTCCGGGCTGTCATAAAGCAATTTCAGCCCGGCTTCATTGGCTATCTGCTGGGCAATAGCTTTCAGCGTGATTTTTTCCCAGTTTCGTGACTTCTTTTGCATACGCAGCGTGGAAGTATACGGAATTGATGTACCTTTCACGGTCCCTTTCAGGGGCGGCCCTGAAACCTGAACGCTGTCCAGTTCAAATGTCCCGCAATCTAGGACCGCTTTTTTCCCAGTGTCTTGCCAGTTATGTTGAATCAGCTTTACCTGCACCATACGGGGCTGTGCCGCTTTCATGGTCGTTTCTTCGGTTTCTGTCACCGTAGTGGTGACTTTTCCCCCGGTTGTGATCTTGAAGACCTGCCCTGGGTAAATCAGGTTCGGGTTTTTGATGTTGTTTTCCTGGGCTATTTGCGGATACTTTGACCCGCTTCCCAGGTATTTTTCTGATATGGCCCACAGGGTATCCCCCCGTTTGACCACATAGTTGATGATTTCTTCTTTCTGAACTGTTTTCTTGACCTGCTTTGTGGACTTCACTGTGGTGGGTTTGACTTCCAGCCAGCTGCCTTCCAGGTTTCTTTCCCTGTCATCGTAGGTCATTTGAAAATCATCCGTGCTGTCTTCTTCGTTGTCAGTGTAGCTGGCCGTCAGAAGGTGCCGTGCCAGATCGTCCGGCACGGTGAACCCGGAAAATTCCAGGGCCAGTTCCACCCTTCTGGCGTTGCTCACTCTAAAATCCCCCTTTGCCACGGCGGAAGCTGCATATCCACTTCATCTTCCAGCGCGGGATGGTCAAAACCACCCCGGCGGGGAAGATCACGGTTGCGGCGTGTCCGGCGTTTGCCTTCACCAGCTTGTCCATGTACAGCACGGACCCCATCTGTTCGTATGCGATTTTATCCCACATATCCCCTTCAATGGTGGTGTAGGTCTTATTCATAGTCGGACCGCCTTTCATCTTCGTCCTGCTCACGCATAAGGTCTTTTACTTCACGCAGCAGTTTCTGGTTGTTCTGCTCCAGCTTGTCTTCCAGGTCCCCGGGGTTGTCCCCCTGAACCACAATAGTGGGGCTGTTGTTTATGGTTACATTCTTCGTTCCGCCACCGCCAGGCGGGGCCTTCGTGACCTCCGGGAACTGGCGGGATACCTCCGGCGCTACCGGGGCGTTTCCCTGCCTGACCCGGGCCAGGATAGCCGCCGCCTGCTCCGGCTGGTGCTGCGTTGCTGCGGTCTGCACCACCGCAGGGGCCGCCTGCTGCATATCCTGAACTGCCGTTGCCACCCGCTGGCTTCGGTCCATGATCTGGCGGGTTTCCTGGGCTGTGTATACCACCCGCCAGGGGCGTTTGTGATCAACTCCGGGCCATTCTCGCCCGCTATATAGTCGTTTGGCGTGTTCTTGGTTCCTTTTGCGAAAGTGGGAAGCGTGGGTATGTTAATTCCCTTGCCCCCTACCAGTGGCACCCAATCCGGGATTCTAATGCTGTTCAGGCTGAAATGGCAGAATTGATCACGCCAATAATTCCGTTGACTACGCCTTTCACAATAGAAGTTAAGGCGTCCCACGCACCCTGAAATACGTTTTTTACTCCCTGCCATGCCTGGCCCCAGTTTCCAGTGAAAACGCCGGTTATAAATTGAATCAGGCCGGAAAAAATCTGGGTTACAGCCTGAATGATGGAGCCAATAGTTGAGAATACTGTGCGGAATATGTTCAACACAGACGGCAGTACAGCCTGAACCGTGGTCAAAATCTGTTGAAGGATAGGCTGGATAATGCCCCAAATCGTTGTGAACACAGTCTGCACTACCGGCAGCACCGCAGACAGCACCATGGTGATTGTAGAAGCCAGGTTCTGAACGCCGGTAATGATGAACGGTAGCACCTCCGTTATGATGAAGGTGTAAATCTGCTGAATAATCGGAAAAACGTAAGTCTGAATAAACGTTATAATTTCACTGATAATGGCATAAGGCCCGCAATGAAATTCCCGATAATGGGCACAATACCGGCTATAAAGTCCGCTATGCCCTGGACCACCTGCATGATCACCGGGGCCGCCATCTGAATGCCGTTCAGTATCCCAGGAATGACACTTCCGGTAATGACAGAAAGCACCTGTTCCGCCACCGGAACAATGTGCTGCGTGATAAAGCCCACCAGGCTGCTGAATACGCCCTGAACGGTGCCTATGACCGAAACAAAGCCGTCAAAAACAGCTGTGCCCTTATCCCCGAAAATGCTTTCTATCTTTTCCCGGACCGCTCCCAGGTTGCCGTCCGAAAATACAGACTTGATTGTTTCCCCCGCCATCGTGACGGCTTCTACAATCTTGTCAAATACCGCCAGGCCGCCTTCTCCGAAAATGCGCCCCACAGCGGCCCGCACTTCGTCAAAATGGTTACGCAGCAGCTGCACCGCCGTGATCACGCAGTTACAACACCCACCACAGGGAACAGCTTCCCGGCAATGCCGCCCAGCGGCCCCAGCAGCGTGGTTCCCAACTTCCCCAGCGGCCCCAGGGCGGTTTTCAGAAGCCTTCCAATGGGGGCAATCAGCGTCCCCAGCCTTCCAAACCCTGCTGCCACCACTCTTCCGATGGTCCCCAGCGGCTTCTGGCAATAACGCCGCCCAGGCCGGACAGCACGCCGCCCAGCCGCCCGCCCAGTGTGGTGAACGGCCTTAAAATTGCAGTTACTGCCCTTCCGCCAACGCCGGACAGTACGCCCGTCATTCTGCCGCCCAGGGCCTGCGCCCCGGTCATTATGGCAGTTCCGGCCCTTGTAAACAGGCTTCCCGCTCCCCTTGCTATGGGTTATTCAGGAAGACATTCCCCAGGGCGGAACCAACGCCGCCCAGGGCCGTTTTGACGTTCCCGAAATATGAAAGAACGCCGGTTCCGGCCAGTTTCAGCTTGTTCCCCAGGCCAATGCTTGCCGCCTGGGTAACGATAGCTTTTGACCGGAATACTTCCAGGACCATCTGCACGGTGTTTATGCCGCTTTTGATGTTCAGAAAGCCCAGCTTCACGGCCAGGCTGCCCACTTTCAGGGCCGCCAGGCTCCCGCCACTTTTAGGACGGTTTGTACCAGCTTCGGGTTTGCCTGGGCAAATTCGGAAATTTTAGTGACCAGAACGGCCACTTTGTCCGCCACATCCCCCACAATGAAGAAGGTTCTGCCCCAGCACAATCCCCAGGTTGGTTATGGAATTTTTGGCCTTCGCCATTCTGGCTTCCGTGGTGTCCGCCATAGTCGCAAAGGCGCTTTCTGTCATGCCAGCGCTGTTGACCATATCGCAACGGAAGCGTTGAAGCCGTCCACGCCGTTTGAAAGCAGCGACATGGCCGCCTTCCCGGCTTCTGCGCTGCCGAACATATCAGCAATGGTTTTTCCGCTCTTTGCGGCTTCTGCTTGCAGGATACCCAGCACGTCACCCAGGGATTTCCCGCTTGCCATCAGGTCGGCAAAGCCACTTCCCGCCGCTGACCGCAGGGCCTTGTCCGCCACGGTGCCACTTTTGCCCAGTTCGTTCAGCATACTGTTGGCATAGGTGGTGGTTTCGGCGGCGGCAATACCCTTAGAAGTCATTATGGCGTAGGTAGCGCCCAGCTGTTCCAGTGACACATTGTAGGCGTTCGCCGTTGGAATGATCTTGCCCATGACGCTGGACAATTCACCAACGGTTACTTTGCCCTTATTCTGTATCTGGACCAGCATATCACTGACCATTCCCACCTTATCCGCCGACATTCCGTAGGCGTTCAGGATGGTGGTCAGCACGTCCAGCGTTTGGGACGTTTCAGCAAAACCAGCTTTCGCCAGTTTCGTGCTGTTTGTCACGAAATTTACAGCGTCCCCGGTTTTCTGGCCTGCGGAAATGGCGTTGTACACGTCTTCCGCAATCGCCGTGGCTGCCACGCCCGTGGTGTTGGAAAGGGTCAGAATTTCCTGTGAAAACTGCTGCAACGGCACCGCCTGGGTGTCCGCAATAGTCGCAACTTTCGCCAGGGCCGTTTCATAGGACTGTGCAGCCTGGACCGGTCCTGCATATATGGCCGCCGCCACGGCAGCAATGCCGCCAACGGTGCCCAGCAGTTCCGTTTTTGTGGACGCTATGGTTGTTTTTATTTTTTCCTGTTCCTGGTTTAATCGGGTCAGGTTTGCCTGTGAATTTTTCAGGCGGTCATACGATTTTTGCAGGCGTTCATTTGCACCCTCTAGGTTGTCCGTGCTGATACCGGCGCTTTCCAGCTCCCGGCGCAACCCTCCCAGTGTCTGCTGTTGATCTTCAATTTTGGCAGTGGTCCGCTGTATCTGGCTTTCATTCTGCTTTAACTGATCACGCAGGCGGCTATATTCCCGTTCGGTGGCGGAAAGTTCATTTTCCAGGCGCTTGTATTCCTGGATGTTGCCTTCCGCTTCGGCGGTTTCCATAGCTTTTTGCAGGTCCTTCTTCGCCCTGGCCGTTTGTTTCAACTCATTCTGCAAGCGGTCATGTTCCGCCGTCAGTTCGGTGAGTTTGGCCCGGTTTTTCTCAATAGCCCCGCTGGCCCTGGTGTACCCGTCAATTTTAGACTGCAAGGTGTTTGTAGACTTTATGCTGTCAGACAGCCGCTTCTGGGCTTCAACGGCGTTTTTGAAAACGCTGTTGAAATTTCCGCCCATGGAAGCGGACAGCTTGAACATAAGTTCAAATACCTTTTGTGACCCTGCCAACGCTTCCCACCTCCCTGTCAGCTTTTCTTCTGGGCTTCCCCGTCTTCCTTCTCCACTTCGTTTACTGTGTCAATCCAGCAGAAAAGGCGTTTCAGCGGCAGCCCGGTCCAATAGGGAACGGGTGTAAAAGACAGCCTGGCTAATCGGTATGCCTGTTTACGCAAGAAATTTGCGGGGTACTCTGTCTTTAGTAGCCCACAGCTACCAAAAAATTTCTGGCAGCATTCTTGATCTTCATGTACTCACGCAGCGGCAGACGGGACAGTTCATCGGAAGGCATACCCGCCGCCCGGGCGGCAATTCCGATCTGGAAGGGGCTGCACACCTCCGCAGACAGCACCACAATGTTGCGCTGCTGTAACTCCTGCTCCACCAGTTCCACATCATCACCGGTCAGGTTTTCAAAGTAGAAGGTCAAGCTGGTGTACTTCTTGCCCAGGATTTCCACAGGCTCCGTAAAGGTGTGGGTGTAGTTCATGGACTGGGGCTTCTTAGAGGCGGGGTTCTGCGCCGCCGGGGTGGCCTGCTCATTCTGGGCGTTCTGCTCCATGTTCTGCTTGTTCATGTTATCCATTTTCATTTCCTCCGTTTATTTTTATTTTGAGAAGAAAAGCCAGCAGCTTTTGGGCTGCTGGCTTATTATCCGCCGGGGCTTACTTGCCCAGGGCTTTGCGTACATCTGCCAGGTAGTCTACGCCGTTGAAATAACAGATGAAGTTCATGGGGTCCAGCTCCACTTCCTTCTTGCCGTTCCGGTACATGGCGTAATAATAAACGGCGTGTTCACCGCTTACGTCCGCCGTGGAACCAGGGGCCGCCTTGCCGGGGGCCAGCTTCTTGGGCATAGTCCGCATGATATGCTTGACTGCTTCCATTCCAGTGGTGCCGGTACGGGTGTTGTGTACCTGCTGGGCAACACGGCAGTCAATATTGTGGATACGGGGTTCCGTCATTTTGACAGAAGCCGCCGTCACGGTGCGGAAGGAAAACTTTGCGGTCATTGCTTCCAGGAAGCCAATCACAACCGCTTCGATGTTACCGGCAATGCCCGCCCCCTTGACCTCTTCGGCCAGGAAGGACACTTCCGGGAACTCCACTTCCGCCATCCCGTAATAGTCTTTTGCGTCCTCATAAATCGCAAAGTTATTCACCAACTGATCAGCGTTAGGCATGGTTTTTTCCTCCTTTCATCGGGCTGTTATCAGGCTGCCATAAGGCCAGACAGGTAAGACAGGTCGTATTCCAGCACCCAGTCCATCTGCTGCAACGGGGAAGGCGGGGTCATATAAATATGGAACTTCACCCGCCCGGCCATCAGGTCCGTGTCCGGGTTCTCGCTTGCCAGCATTTCCACCCTGCCGCCCAGGATTTTTTCCTCTGCGGTCAGACCGTTCAGCCAGTTGTTGCAGCCCTGCATGATAGCGTCCAGCAGGCGGCGGACCAGGCGGCGGTCAATGTAGTTCCAATAGGACAGAATCACCGTTTTTGCCACCCACTTGAACATTCTGTTCACGCAGTAAAAATAGTCGGTCACATCGGTGTTTGCCGGGAAGGCTGCGGTGTAGTTGCCCCAGCTTACAAAGCCGTTGTAAAAATTCAAGGCGGTAATAATGCCGTTGTTGTTCAGGTATTCCGCCTTCTTCGGGTCCAGGGTCACTTCCGTGGTGCCGTCCGCCAGCACCATGCTGTCCGCCCGCAGGTCTTGTTTGACGCACTTTCGCAGGGCGTGCCGTCCCCCAGGTCCCCGTCATTGTCGGTCTTCGCAATGATACCGGCCAACTGCACAGAATGGGTGAACACACGGTCCCCCAGTTTCAGCTTCGGCCAGCACACCAGCTGGTTGGGGTTGGAAAAGTTCAGCTTCTTTTTGGCCGCCGGGGCTTCGGTGTAGTAGGTCACGCCATCTGCACCGCACGGCAGGTCCAGAACTGCGTCCGCTTCAAAAAGGCCGTTGATGTTTTCAGCCTTTGCAGACATGACCGCTGCCACCTCTGCGTCATGTGACCAATTCGGACACAAGATCAGATCAGGGGCAATGGTGTACTTAGCGAAACAATCGTCAATCAGTTCCATGCCGGTAGTCTGGTGGGTACTTACGGAATAGCCGCCGATCACGTCCGCTTTGGTCAGTTGCGTGGGGTCCACTTCGTCCCAGGCCAGCGTGACTTCCTCCGTGGTGTCTGCGGTGAACTCCACCACGCAGTTGGTGTCCGTGTAAAACACGGCGTAGTCCGTGCCCTCCGTTTTGCCCGTCACCTGCACGCTGGAAGCAATGACTTCCAGGGGCAGCTTCACCTGATTTTCCACAGGCGTGGCGGTCTGCTCGGTCTTCTTGGTCTTGTGCTTCGCCGGGTCAAGGACGTTGACCACAAACACAGGGGCTACGTTGTACAGCTGGAATGCGCTGTAAATCTCCATACACAGGTCATACTTCTGCCAATCGTCAGAATAGCCCAGCAGCTGGACGGCCTCTTCATAGGTGTTCAGCATGATCACTTCATTCACCTTGCCGCCCACCATCTGCACGGGTGCCGCACCAACGACAAAATGCACACCAGTGGCAACGGTCACGGGCGTGGAAACGCTGGTGGCCTGCTTGCTGGTGTTGATACCATGGGTAATCGCCATCTTTTATCCCTCCTTCAAACTCTCTTCAATCAGGGCCACAACCTGCGTGTACCACTCGTGCAGGATGTTCCCCGATGTCTTTACCTTGGCCTTTGCGGTGGCAAGGTTGGAAACGGGCACCAGCAGGTTCCTGACCGGTGGGAACTTTTCCAGCACTTCGGCCAGTTCGCCTTCAATGGCCGTGCGGGTGCCGTTAAAAATCACGTTTGCTTTCAGCTGGCCCCTGGGCAACGTGGGGCCGACATAAACCAGGGTGGTTTCCTGCTCCTGCTGCCCCTGGGACGCTTCCTGGACGCTCTGTTCCACCTTTGCAGGCTCCTGGTTCTTGGTTTCGGCGGCTTCCACCGCCTTGCTGTTGGTTTTTACAGCTGCCATATTTCTTCTACCTCCCTTTTGATTTCTGGTATAGTCCAGTTGGTCATCATCTCGCCAAAATAGTACGGGGCATAATCGTCCGGGTAGATCAGGTATTCCAGGGGCTTTTGCAGGCAAAACTGATCAGCGATAATGCCCACCCGCTCCAATTCGGTGCGGATTCGCAAAATCACATTCAGTACGTCATAGGCCCCGCAGTTCTGGTCTTCGGAATATGTGCCCACCACTATTCTGATCTTGCAGCGGCTGACAGGGCCGCCTTCATCGTCTGTTGTGTCTTCGCCTTGCAGAATTTGCAGCAGAATGTACGGCACCCTCTTTGTGCTGTCTTCCTTTTTCGGAAGGCGCATTTTGTGGACCTCTGCCGGGCGGCGTTGTGCCTTTTCTTCTGGCGGGGTTCTCACTTCCAGGGAAATGTTTTCTGTCTTCTGCTTGATAAATTCCGCTAGGTTGTCCAGCAGAATAATGGGTGTCATAGCGTTTTATCCTCCGTAATTGTTCAAAAGTCGCTCAATTTCATGTTCCAGACGGGCGTTGACCAGTTCCTGTGATTCTTCTTGCACTTTGGTGGAAACCTTTTCGTTTCCGGCCATTTGTGCAGCGGAAAGGCCCATATACTCCGAAATAGGGTATCTTTTCTTCCCTTCTCTGCGGAAAACGCCAGTGTGGCCGCTGCTTTTTGACATGGCCGCTATGAAGCGCTCTGATAAACGCCGCCACCGCCCTTTTCCATTGTGCCTTCACCGTTTTGCCGGTTCCTGGCCGTTTAGGGGTGACTTTGAACTTATACAGGGGGATTTTTACGCCCGAAAAGCGTACATACCCCGCCAGGTCCCCCGTGCTTGCCTTTTGAACCTGGGTGGTGGTAGCGCTGTTCAGGGCGCTGGATTGCACCGTGTAGACCTCTTTCACGCCCCGAAAGGCCGTTGTCTTTACCCTTGACAGGCCCGATTTATGGCGTTCATGGCTGCCCGCTCGGCCCCGTGCGGTACGTTCGCCAGCAGGCTGCTGCCCGCTCCATCGTTTCAGCGTCTATGGATACATTTATTCCAGCATTCATTCAACATACGCCCCCAGTTCCAGTATGATTTCCCCGTCTTCATAGCCGCACTTGATGATGTTGTACTCTTGCGTTACCCCGTCCACCTTTACGGCAAATTCGTGGTTTCGCTCTGGTATGAACTTCAAGTCTTTTTTTGCTATGTAAGCCAGGACTTCCACCTGGGACACTCCGGGGGCGTTGTCGTTCGCCTTCTGCTGCCGCTCCACGGCAGCTTCATGGTCCAGCACTACCGGTGCTTCCGTCCACTCCCTGTCATAGTAAAATCCCGCCACGGTGGCGAACTCGGCAGGGTTGTGGAACACGTCCATGTCCGCTTCCAGCTGTTCCCGGAAGGTCATTAGAAGACCTTTGCCACCATCCAGCTGTCCACCTCATGCGGCACGGGGATAGCGCAGCTGCATGGACAGGAAGCGGCGGTCAGGGCGCTTCTTGATGAACGTATCCGGCACATACTTGCCTTCCACGGTCACAAACTTGCCGGTCTTCTGGTCCAGGATGGTGATAGCGCCGTAGTACATAGAATACTGGGCAGCGGTGGAAGCCATCATCAGGGTGCCGGACGGAACCATGGGCAGTTCCTGGGGGTCGTCCGGGTTGGTCCAATCGTCCAGGAACCATTCATTGTACTTGTAAATGTCCAGGCCCAGTTCATGGATGGTGCCCATGTAGGTGACGTTGTTTTCCTTCTGGCTGGGCTTGATCACCGCCAGTTCATAGTTCTTGGTATCCAGCAGCTTCTGGATTTCCGTGTCCTTGACGAACTCGGTTGCTACATCGTCCGCCATCAGACACACGTTGCAGTTGGTGAAGCCGTTTTTCTGGACCATTTCATGCCAGGTTTTCAAGTCTTCATACTTGGTGTTGGCGGTGCCGCCTTCCACTTGCGCTTTGCGTCTGCGGAAATGTCCACCTTGTTGGTGAAATTGAAGTCGATCACGTCAGAAACGCCGTCACCGATCACGGGAATTTTGCCCGTAAGCAGCGCCTGGGCGCACATCCACTCTTCCCTGCGGGTGATCATTTCCCGCAGTTCGGTGAAGTCCTCCGCCATCTTAATGACGGCACGCTGGGCCGGGGTGCGCTCGGAATACAGGCTTTCACCCGCCTGGCGGTCCAGAATATCGTCAATGGTGGTGATCTTGTCCGGGGCAATCAGGGGCGGGGTGTAGGTGTTGGTTTCGTAGCCGGTGTTCGGCACAATCTTACCGCCCACCATGCGGCTGACAAAGGGGGCCAGCTTCCGTGCGCCCTTCTTGAAGTCCACGTCCACGGTCTTGGTGTAGAACGTGCGTTCACGGGAAAAGAAGGTGCTGCGGAAGAAGGTGTGGACGGGCGGCAGCTTACGCACAACGCCCATCATGGTTCTGGGTTCGTAGATACTCACAGTGTTAGGCATTTTCGTTCTTCCTCCTTACTTCAAAAAAATGGACAGCTTCCGGCAGGCGGCCTTTGCGTCTGCCAGCGCAATGTCATTCAGGCCCACAGCGTCCGCAAAGACTTCGCCAGTCATGGCATACACCACGGGTTCCTCTGCTTCTGCGGCAGCCAGGGCAATGCCCACCAGGTTGGCAATGCTTCATTCGTGGCCTTTACCAGCCCGCCGGACCCATCCGACATGATCAGATCATACTGACTGATAGCCGCCGCCGCCTTCCCGCTCTCGGTCACAACGGGAAATTCGCCCGCCCAAAACTTGGCGGGGGAATAGATTCTGTTTTCAACCAGGTTCGACATAGTTTTTCCTCCTTCCTGCCGCTTACAGCACTTCGTCAATGGCACGGTCAAACACGCTCTTGCCGTCACCGCCGCCAGTTTCAGAACCACCCGGCTTCACATCGTCAATGTGGGAAGCCTGGCTGTCCTTCTGGGCACCCGCCTGGTAGGCAGCGCCCTGGGCCTTCTGCTTGGCAACGATACGCAGGGCCACTTGGCCAGCGTTCACCGGCTTATCAAACATGGCTTCATGCACAATGTCTTCATACCCGCCAGGCACGTTGTCCATAATGTCCTTAATGCGGCTACGCTCCTGCTGCGTGGCGTTGTCCTTGATCTGCTGGCAAAGCTCCGGGTACGCAGCTTCCAGATCAGACACGTTGTTGATGTTTCTGGGGTCCATATTCTTGTGATCTCCTTTCTGTTCTTGGTTTTTATTTTGCAGCCCTTCCGGGTCCTGGCTGGTCAGTAACATTTTGGGCAGGGTCTTATACCCTGACAGGTCCATGGATACATGATTGACAACCACTTTCTGGCTATTTTCAACCACGGTCTGCGGGTCCGCTTCAAACATAAGACTGTCGCAGAAGCCCTTTGCCACCGCTTCTTCTCCCGTCCACCATGTTTCCGCAGCCATAATGGCGTTGATTTCTTCCGTCTTCATGTGGGTGCGGTCCGTGTATGCGTTCACAATGGACTGCTTGATCACCCGCAGTTCCTGGGCCATCTTGTCAAAATCTTCCGCCCGGAAGGTGTCCCATACCGTCATAGCGGGGTCATGGACCATAAAAACGCCGTTGCGGGGTATCTGGATAACGTCCCCGGCCATGGCAATGATTGTGGCAGCGCTGGCCGCCCAGCCGTCAATTTTTACGGTCACTTTTGCACCCAGATCACGCAGGCGGCAATAGATAGCGTTTGCGGCGAACACGTCACCGCCGCCGGAATTGATACGCACCACCAGTTCTTCCACGCTTCCCAGGGCCGCCAGCTCCTGGTTAAACTGTGCAGGCGTGATATTGTCGCTCCACCAGCTTCTGCCGCTGGAAATATCACCATACAGCAGCAATTCCGGCGGTTTGCTCTCTGTTGCAGGCACGAAATTCCAGAAATGCTTATTCTGTGCCCCCTGCTGTGCCTGCGGGGACTGCTCCGTTCTGTTTTTCGGCAATGTCTTTCACCTCTCTTAATCGTTCTTCTTCCTGGCGTAGCTGTTCCACGTTGGCGTAGTAGTCCGTGCCGGTCATTTCCATGGTTTCCGCCGCCCGGGTGGAGAAGCCATTCTTGACACGGCTTTCCGCTGCCGAAACCTCTTGCACCGGGTTCAGCAGGCCACGGGCTGGGCCGTTCCATTCGGCCTGCTGTACGCTTTTCTGATAGCCAGATCACTGAAAAACCCTGGGGCGTTTATCCTGCCTTTTGCCACAGCTTCCGCCAGCCATTCTTCATAGATGGGTTGACAGAAGTCCGCAGCCAGCCAGGACCGGTACATTTTGAACATTTTCCAGGCTTCTTCCAGTGCTCCACGGCTGGCTGAATAACTGCTGTTAAATGTTTTCAACAGCAGTTCATAGGGGATTTCCAGGGCGGCACCGATCTGGCGGCAGATTGCTTCCACAAAGCCAGAAAAGTTTGCGTTAGGCCGCCCGGGGCTGGTTGCGTTTGCCTTCTCGCCTTCGTTCAGGTCTATTACAGCGCCCGGGGCCATTTCAATACTGTTTTCGTCCTCTGCGTCAACCTGCTGTTCCTCTGGGATACTGGACCCGATGGGCGGCCCCTCTTCGCTGTTCTCCCGCTCAATAAACACGGTGAACAGGCCGGACACCACAGCTGCCACCAGTTCTGCGTCCGTGTACCTGCCAGCTGTTTCAGGGCTTCAATGACTGGGCCAGGAACGGCACACCACGCCGCTGGTCAATTCTTTCCCTGACCATTATGTGTATGACGTTCCGGCGGCCCGTTTCCTCTCCATATGCCGGGACCCTCACCCACTCCATAGGCTCCGTTACGTATGAAAGGGGGTGGTGTTTGGAAAAGTGGTAGGCCACCACTTCCCCGGTGCCGTCCGTTTCCACGCCGCCTATGATCTTATTGTCCAGGGCGTCATACCCGCCGGGGCTTGAAAGCCGGTCCGCTTCTATCAGGCGGATACGCAGATCATATGGCTGGAACTTCCGCTTTTTCACGGGCAGAAGCGCCAGGCAGTCACCTGACATAAGCCAGGACGCAAAGGCCAGCTGCTGTAATTCATAGAAATTATCCAGCCGGGAAGCGTCACAGTCCGGGCTTTCCGCCCACAGCTTCCATTCTCTTTCAATGGCTCTTTCCAGGTCGTGCGCCGCTTCCGCCGCCAGTCCCAGGGCTTCCCGGTCAATGGTCGGTTTCAGTTTCAGGCCACGTCCCACCACGTTGGTTCGCATGGTCTTGACGGCTCCCGTTGCCAGGGGCACGCCCATGTAAAGATCACGGGACCGCTGCCGCAGCACGTCCAGGTTGTCTTCTATGTCTTCACGGGCAGAACCGCCGCCATAAAGCCAGCCAACGGTTGACTTTTTGCTGGTACTTGCGCCGTAATTCCCATATCCGCTGTTCATTATGTTCAGGGTTTTCCGGGCTGCCGCCCTCCGCAGCCCCTTTTCCGGGCTGACAAATGCAATGGCTTTGTCAAGCGTTTTTTTCTATCCATCCCACGTTTTCACCTCCCAGGCATGAAAAAGCACCCTTTCAGGTGCTTTTTCTTTGTTGTGGGTTTATTTCAAATTTCCACGGTACAATTATAGCCGGTTTTTGCGGGCAATGGCGGGCAATGTTTACAGATCACGGGGCACAATCCTGTAAATGCCATTCCTTCCGCCCTGTTTTTCCTGGTTTTCCAGCTTCGTGACCATGCCCTGCCAGTATCTTATTGTTTCCCTGATCTCTGCCAGGTCTGCCCGGGTCAGGCTTCTGCTGCCGATGGTGTAAGACTGATTCGTGGTGCAGGCCAGTTCTGCTTCCAGCCATGCGTCCAGGTGCCGCTGTGCGGTCTTCAAGGTGATTGCTGCCATTATAAAATCCCTCCATTCGTTCTTCTGCGCCGCCTTCTCTGCGGCACTGGTGTTGCCCCTTGCTGCTGTTTCTCTGGCTTTTTCAGCGGCACGTTTGAAATTTCAATGGCCGCCGCCGCATAGTTCCGGCAGTCCAGGGCTTCATTTCTCTTGTGTGCTGCGTCTTTTATCCGCCATTCAAAGTATGGGCGGCCTTTCTTGTAGACCAGGACCTGCTTTTCCGCCGTAAGGCCCGTGAAATAGGCTTCATTGTACTTTTCCTCTTCCTTTGGGAAGTGGCAATACCCTGGCCCCTCTTCCTGCACTTGCAGGCGCTGTAAAAGCAGACTTTTCCCAGTATCCACGCCCAGGGTGAACAGATACGCCTGTTCACGGTTTGTTTTTGTGGGCTTCTGGATGTACGCCGCTGCGCTGTCATTGCTGCCCTTATGGCAAATATCCGGCGGTGGAACCTGGCCTTACAGAATTTATACACCTGGTTGCTTCTATGGCCGCCACTGTCCACACAGGTGCAAATAATTTTCATCCTGGCCCCGTCTGTTCTTGTGAACGTCTGTGCCAGGAAGTTGTCTAAATCCTTCCATACCTGGCTTTCTATGTTGCTGTTATCGCCATAAAGTACAGCGTATTTTATGCCCCAGCTTTCATACTCTGCACCCCAGCCCACCACTTCAATTTCAAAACGATCATCCTGGGTATCAACTCCCGCCGTCAGGTACATAACTTCCGGCGGAACTTCGCACCTGTACCATTCACGGCGTTTCAGCAGTTCGTTTTCGTCTGCCTGGGTTCCTTCCTCTTCCCAGGTCTGGCCCATTTTGGTGTTAGTCCAGGACTTCAAGGGTTCAATGTTTCCTTTTTTCTTTTCTTCGTTCGCCAGCAGGAACTTTTCCACAATCTCTTTCCACTGTGCCAGGGTGGACCCCAGGGCGTTCAGATGGTAGCCCTTGACCGGGTTTTCCGGGTCTTCATGGACGTACTTGCCATTCACAAAGCCCTTTTTCCATGCCGTTTCCGGGGCCACAGCGCCGCAATGTGGGCACACATACTGTATTGTGCCCAGGTCTTCCGGGTCAAAGATCACGCCGGACCAGGTAAGCGGCTGCATGGCCCCGCAGTTCGGGCACGGGACATTCCATTCCCCCCGGCTGCTATGCTGGTATTCCGCTTCAATCCGGGAAGCGTCCTTTATGGTGGGGGTTGATACATACACTTCTTTCCGGTTCCAAAACGTGGTTAGGCGCTCGGAAGCCAAAAACAGGGGGTCCCCTTCCTTGCCCGCTGTGGCCGGGTATCGGTCCACTTCGTCCGCCAACAGTATCTGAATGGGACGTGAAGCCAGTGAAGAAGGGCTGTTGGCTCCCACCATGGTGATATGCCCGCCGGGGAATATCTTTTGCAGGATGGTGTTTCCTGTGTTCCTGCCCTTGTCGTTTACCAGCCCGGCCAGGGCCGGGGTGTCCTGTAACATTTTTGCCAGGCGGTCTTTGGAAAAGGCTTCGGCCATCTGTATGGTGGGCTGCATGATCAGGACCGGTGCCGGGTCATACTGCATATAATACCCGCAGGTGTTCAGGATGGGGCCTTCCGTTTTGCCGATCTGGGCGCTGGACATGACCACCACCTTTCTGATCTTCACGTCTGATATGCTGTCCATGATCTCCCGCAGGTGCGGGGCCTTCTCCGTCCGCCAGCGGCCAGGTTCCGCCGCCGCCCCTTGGGACAGTTGCCGGTAAGCGTCCGCCCAGTCAGACATTTTCATTTCAGGTGGCGGTTTCAGCTTCGCAAATATCCGCCGGTATATCTCCGCTGCATACTGTTCCAGCGTCCTTCACCTCCTGTTCCTGCTGCTCCTGGAACGCCTGGTCAAAATCCGCCAGTTCTTCCAGTGCTTCATCCGTGGCCCTTTTCAGTATCAGGAAAACTTCCGTCTGGTTGCTCTCTTCTGCCAGGGTAGGCCCCAGTTTCACGGGTATGGACCGGATTTCTGCCGGAAGCGTAGCAGCATATCAGACATGACCTGTTCCACTTCTTCTGCTGCCAGGACTTCCCGGCGCTGGCGTTGCAGTTCAAGTTCTTGGCACTCTCGTTTTGCCCTCACCAGTTGGCCCGTTCTTGGTTGTAGTCCACGGTTGACCCTTCGCTGCTGCCGTCCCGCCGCAGGAAATTTATATACCGGGTGGTGCAATCATGCAAGTTATACAGCCCCGGTCTGACTTCCACCAGACTTCCTGATCACGT
>ENA-OQCX01000304-OQCX01000304.1-human-gut-metagenome-genome-assembly--contig:-NODE-304-length-25920-cov-2.192029_pt1 | contig 25920 bp, 41 predicted proteins | sample MGYA00242762_ERZ504587 | MGnify/ENA primary metagenome ERZ504587 (study PRJEB26092, sample SAMD00036337) | human gut metagenome | host: Homo sapiens | study: EMG produced TPA metagenomics assembly of... | reverse complement strand
TTGTTCACCATGTCGGCCTGTTATATTATACCAGTAATGCGGAATTTCTTTCTTCCGGAAGGATTGAATCTTTTTGTTTTGTTGCTCATTAGTGGTTCTAATTTAAAAGTGATTCTGTGTCCAAATGTTAGCTTATTATTTTTAAACCAATTTCTTTTTTCCATTGTTTTTTGTTTATAAGGGCAGATTTGTCTAAGTTTGCCATGTCTCATTAACCGATATATTTATGAAGCTCTATCATAAGTTCTTTTTGTACCAGAATAAATGGATTCATCCCTATATACGCGTGGGCGTTGGGAGTAATGACAGCCTTGACGTACCTGGCGTCCATTCTGCTGATTGTCGGTCTGGTATACGAACACGGATTTACCATTTCGGCAGCGGAGGCTCACCAATTGCAGCGTCTGTACCATGGTGTGTGGATTGTTTTTCTGGTTGATATATCCTTACATATCCTGTTGGAGTATAAAGATACGAGGCAGACTTTCAGTATGCTGACCTGGATATTGACTTTTCTGCTTTATCTGACGCTGGTTCCGGTTGTCTTTCATCGCCCGGAAGTGGAAGGCGCCGTGCAGGCAGTCTGGGATTTTCTGAACGGCAAGGCCTATCATCTTGTATTGCTGCTGGTGCTGTCTTTCCTGAATCTGTCGTATGGCTGGTACGGTTGCTGGGACGACGGACAAACCCTTCGCTTATCCTGGCGGTCAGTTTCTTCATTATCATACTCATAGGGACAGGGTTGCTGATGCTTCCCCGTTCTACGGTGGCGGGCATCTCGTGGGTGGATTCGCTGTTTATTTCCACCAGTGCGGTGTGTGTGACGGGACTGACTTCGGTAGACGTGGCATCCACTTTCACGACAACGGGTTTTGTAATCATCATTCTGCTGATTCAGATTGGCGGTCTGGGGTGATGACGCTGACAAGTTTCTTCGCGATGTTCTTCATGGGGAATACCTCTTTGTATAATCAGTTGGTGGTGCGCGATATGGTCAGTTCCAATTCTCTGAATTCGCTGTTGTCCACACTGGTGTATATCCTTGGCTTTACATTGGTGATAGAGGGGATAGGTACGTTTGCCATCTGGAGCGATATTCATGGTACAATGGGGATGGATGTGCACGAAGAGCTGGCGTTTTCGGCTTTTCATTCTATATCGGCATTCTGCAATGCAGGGTTTTCCACCTTGCCGGGCAATTTGGGCAATCCGCTGCTGATGAAGGGGCATAATCCGTTCTATATATACATTTCACTGCTGATTATTCTTGGCGGTATCGGCTTCCCCATATTGGTGAACTTCAAGGACATTATTCTTTATCATATACGCCGTTTCTGGCGATTTTTGCATACATGGGAGTGGGACGGTCGCCGTTTCTACCATCTTTATAACCTGAATACGCGTATCGTGCTGATTGTTACCTTCCTGCTTTTGGCGGTGGGCACGGCCGGTATCGCTTTTTTTGAGTGGAACGTGTCTTTTGCGGGGATGTCGGTTGCCGATAAGTGGACACAGGCATTTTTCAATGCCGCCTGTCCCCGTACGGCGGGCTTTTCCAGTGTGGATTTAGCCGGCTTGGGGGTACAGACTTTATTGCTCTACCTTATTCTTATGTGGATTGGCGGCGGTTCGCAGTCCACCGCAGGCGGTATCAAAGTGAACGCTTTTGCGGTTGTGGTGCTGAATCTTGTGGCGGTATTGCGCGGCACGGAGCGGGTGGAGGTGTTCGGGCGTGAGTTGTCGCACGACTCTATCCGACGTTCCAATGCTACGGTGGTGATGTCGTTCGGAGTGCTGTTCGTGTCTGTCTTCATCATCAGTATCCTGGAGCCGGGACTATCCCTGCTTGCGATTACCTTTGAATGTGTTTCGGCCATCAGTACGGTCGGCTCCAGCCTGAATGCCACTCCCTTGCTGGGCAGCGACAGCAAGTTGCTGGTGGCGCTTTTGATGTTTGTCGGACGTGTGGGACTTATAACACTGATGCTCGGCATCATCAAGCAGAAAAAACATACGAAGTACCAGTATCCGAGCGGACAGATTATCATTAACTAAGTGAGATTTGGAAACAGGTGTACGGAATGCTAACATTGATTGATTATGAAATATATTATTATCGGTTTGGGTAATTACGGTCATGTGCTTGCCGAGGAGCTTTCGGCTTTGGGACATGAGGTGATAGGTGCGGACATCAGTGCCGGCCGTGTGGATAGTTTGAAGGACAAGGTGGCAACCGCCTTTGTGATTGATGCAACCGACGGGCAGGCTTTGTCCGTGCTTCCTTTGAATAGTGTCGATGTCGTTATTGTCGCTATCGGCGAGAATTTCGGCGCTTCCATCCGGGTGGTGGCGCTGTTGAAACAGAAAAAGGTAAAACGCATCTATGCAAGGGCCATCGACGGGGTGCACCGTTCGGTGCTGGAGGCTTTCGGCCTGGATCGTATCCTTACTCCTGAGGAGGATGCGGCCCGCGGACTGGTTCATCTGCTTGAGTTTGGTGCCGACATCGAAACGTTCCGGGTGGATTCCAATTACTATGTCGTGAATTTTACTGTGCCCGAAAAATTTATAGGTTATAATGTAAATGAACTGAAGCTTGACAGCGAGTTCGGGTTGAAACTGCTTGCTCTGAAGCGTGCCGAGACTTTGAAAGTAATTGGCCTGGGCATCTTCTTTCACCGAGCATGATGTAGGTGAACGAACTGCCGATGATGACCGGATACAGGCGGGCGACCGGTTGGTTTGTTACGGACGTTACCGGGATTTCCAGAAGTTCTGGAAAGCGCTGTGACGGCAGGCGGAACTATTATTCTCTTTTTTTGTAGCTTTTATTGCTTATCCGGCAAAATAGCAGTATCTTTACTTCCTAATGCCAAACTGTTCCGCCATGGAGTAAATTCCATTCCGCCATGGTGGAACAGAACTTTCTCCATGGTGGAACAAAATTTACCCCGTGGCGGAACAATTTAATTGAAGAAACGGCTTTCTCTCTTTGTCACCGTGAGAAAGGATGCTGAGTGTAGCAATGGTGAAAACTTAGCATCTTGAAAAGTATGAGTGCCTATTATGACCTTCTGGAGAAACCCGATATTCGCCACACCGGTGAGCAACAACCCCTTTACGCCCGTTTTGTGGCTAAGGGAACGATTGATAGAAAAGAGTTTATAGACCGTGTCCACTTGTTTACGGGCATCAGCCGCAGCGTGCTTGAGGGTGCGATGGCAGCGTTCATGGACGAACTGCGCGATTGCCTGGCCAACGGTTGGACGGTAGAATTGGGTGAGTTGGGCTATTTTACGCCTCATTGAGTTGTCGGCGCCGTGCGATGGAGAAAGATGAGGTACGTGCCGCGTCAGTTGCCTTGCGCGGACTGAATTTCCGTCTGGGGAAGAAATTTCACGAAGATTTAAGCGGTAAGATGAGGCTTGAGCGCAGGCCGCAACCCGCCGTGCCGCTTTCCTCGGATAACCTTTCGTCTATGGAGCGCCGCTTTCAATTGCTGGACGAATATTTGCAGCGGAATCCTTGCATCAACCGTGCCCAGTATGCCCGTCTGACGGGACGTAGCTACAAGCAGGCCGTTAACGATTTGAATCAGTTTATCAGAGACGGAGTGTTGGTGAGATACGGAATGGGGAGAAATGTGGTGTATGCAGGAAAAAAGTGAAAAGTTTTTTATAGGTATATATGTCTTTGTTTATCAATAGCTTATCTATTGTTATTAATCCTCTTTATCATGACTGTAACTTACTGAAACGACAGTTAAAGCACCATGTCGCTTTGCGCCTGTTGTATCTTTGTATTGTGATCACAGAGAAGCAGGTTTTGCAAACTGACGAGCAAACAAAACCGAAAAACAAATTTATTAATCGTTTAAATTAAAAAAGTTATGGCATTGAATTACGAAGTGAAAAAGAAAGTATTCGGTTTTGATCAGACAAAAACGGAAAAGTATGTAGCGCAACTGAAAACGCTTGGTATAATACAGTTTGGCGATTTGTGCGATGAAGTCACCAAGATAGGCATGGCCCCGCGTGGTGTGGTAAAGATGGTTCTGGATGGCTTGATAGACACATTGAACATTAACATTAACAAGGGATTTTCCGTACAGTTGGGTGATTTCGGTTGTTTCCGACCGGGTATTAATGCAAAGAGTCAGGACAGGGAAGAGGATGTGAAGTCGGATACGGTTTATCGTCGGAAAATAATTTTTACGCCGGGACAGTACTTCAGGGAGATGCTGACACGTGCCAGCGTGACGAGAGCAAGTTGGGAAAAAACGGAAACTGTTTCGGGAGGCGGTTCTACTCCGGGAACCGGCGGAAACGGGGAAGAAGAAAATCCGTTGGGATAACATTCTTTCAGTCCGTCTGGAACGGTAAGCGAAGTAAAAGAGAGGGATATGAACTTTTTTCAGGAAAGGTTCATATCTTTTCTCCGATTGCTTGACTTCGCCTTTCGAATGTTGTATCTTTGGTATCTCTAATAAAAAAACTTTGATGATAAATCTGCAAAAAACTATGGAAAATGAAAATGACTTCCGTATCAGAACGTATACGAAAAGAGAGCTGGCATGCCTGTATTGCCCCAACACAACGGCACGGTGTGCTATCCGTACGCTGACGCGCTGGATTAAACGTAACAACGAATTGTATGCGGAATTGCTGCTTACGGGATACCACGCAAGGTGCGGACATTTATGCCGAGGCAAGTGGAATAATCGTCCGTTACCTGAACGAACCTTGATTGAAGGCAGATTCTTCGGATGTATTTGACGGCAATGAGAGGGGGCGGAATGTACCTGATGTTTTTCTTTTGGTATGCTCCCTTGCTGTTTTTAATGGCTTTCATTTGTATTTCTCCCGCTCTTTTTGTTCCTTTGCCCTTGTCAATAAAAAAAAGAATCAATGAAGACTCTTGTTTATATAGTGACTTGTGCGGTGATGTTGTCGGTTATTTCCTGCACATCGCGGAATAAAGGCGGAGACGATGTACAGGTCTTGATGAAAGACAGCACAGTGATATCTGCTCCACAGCGTATGCAGGTTTCCGATACGAAAGTAACCATTACCTACAAAGGCAGGGAGTACCGCTCGTCTGTTGTCCGCCGCCCGGACGAGAGTCTGCCTGTTGTGACGAATGAGCAGGGAGAGAGGTTTATCGACAACAGCATTGCGCTGTGCATCACTTGTGGCGGAAAACAGATTGTGGACAAGGTGTTTACGAAGGAAAGTTTCGCCTCACTGGTCGATGCCCGCTTTCTGAAATATGCCATTCTGGAAGGACTGGTCTATGATAAGACAACGCCTCAGGGCATTATCTATGCCGCCAGCATCTGTTATCCGCAATCCGACCTTTATGTGCCTCTCCGGCTGACGGTTTCCGCGGATGGCAAAATCTCCATGGCGAAAGAGGAACTGCTGGAAGAGGTGTATGGGGAAGATGCCGTTTCCAATTGATATACGGGTAATTCCAGAATGATTCCAGATTTGTGAGTTTTTTTGCCGACATGAAAATCCTGATTTGTAGAAGATGAGCAAGATTTGCGGGAAACAATCCGCACTTCGCTCCTGAAAGAGAAATTTGTCGTAGAAACGACTGCCGATTATTTTTCGGCCCTGGACAAGATAAACGACTATGATTACGACTGTATCCTATTGGACATTATGCTGCCGGGAGGAAGCGGTCTGGATTTGTTGCGCGAGCTGAAGCACTTGCGCCGTACGGACAGTGTGCTCATCATCTCCGCCAAGGATTCGCTGGACGATAAAGTGGACGGTCTGGAACTGGGGGCGGATGATTATCTGACGAAGCCTTTCCATCTGGCAGAACTGAATGCACGCATAAAATCTTTAATACGCCGCCGTCAGGCACAAGGCGATATGTCTGTCACCGTGGGCAATTTGTTGCTCTATCCGGACAAACGGCAGGCGGAAGTTGGCGGTGCTCCCTTGCAACTGAACCGTAAGGAATTCGACCTGCTGTATTATTTTGTGGTGAACGCCAACCGGGTTATCAATAAAATGAGCCTTGCCGAGTCGGTGTGGGGTGATAATATTGACCAGGCAGATTCGTTGGATTTCATATATTCGCAGGTGAAGAACCTGCGCAAGAAGCTGAAGCAGGCCAATGCCTCTGTGGAGCTGAAAGCTGTTTATGGCTTTGGCTATAAATTGTCCGAATTATGAAACTGGTATATTATACATATCGTAAAATCTCCTTATTGCTATTTGTCCTGATGGCTGTATGGGGGGTATTGTTTTATTATGCCATTATTGATGAGGTTGTTGATGAAACGGACGATACGCTGGAAAATTATGCCGAAATATTAATAGAACACGTACTCCACGATCCTTCCCTTCTTGAAACGGAGGCTCATTGATGTCTTTTTATAAATTCCGTCCCATCTCTGAACAGGAGGGAAATCATTATCAGGAAGTTTTTTATGACTCTACCGTGTATATCGAACTTGAGGACGAGAACGAACCGGTACGCGTGATGCGTACGGCATTCCGCATGCCCGACGGACAGTTTTACGAACTTACTCTGATGATTTCCATTTTGGAACGGGACGATATGGTGGAGGCAATGCTTTGGTATCTGGGGGCATTGTTCCTGCTGCTGCTGATTTGTACATCGGTGGGCATTCAAGTGATATTGAAAGGGGTATTCCGCCCGTTGCATAAGCTACTGGACTGGTTGCACGGCATCCAGCCCGGCAAAGAAGTTCCGGCATTGGAGAACCCTACGAAGATACGTGAATTCCGTCAGCTGAGCGAGGCTGCGGTGGATATGGGCAACCGCAGTTACAAGGCTTATGAAGAGCAGAAGCAGTTTATAGAAAAACGCATCGCATGAGTTGCAGACGCCGCTTGCCATCGTGCGCGGCAAAGTGGAACTGCTGGCTGAAAGCGACAGCCTGACCGAACAGCAGATGAAGGAACTGGATGAAATCTATTCAACGTTGGGACGTGCGGTGAAACTGAATAAGTCCTTGCTGCTGCTTTCCCGTATAGAGAACGGGCAGTACACGGAGTCGGAGGATGTATCGGTGGACGAGATACTGGAAAACCTTCTGCCTGATTTGATGGATATATACGAACATAAGCAGGTGCGCTTGCTGCGTAAGCAGGGGGAACAGCCTTTTATTATCCGCTGTAATCATTCGTTGGCACAGATTCTGGTTTCAAATCTGGTGAAGAATGCATTGCTTCATAATGCGGATGGGGGAGAGTTGCAGATACTTACTACTCCGGATTCGCTGGTAATAAAGAATACAGGTGATACTCCTTTGGACGGTGAGAAGTTGTTCCGCCGTTTCTACCATAGTATTGACGGAAAGAAAGACTCCACCGGACTGGGACTCGCCATAGCCCGTTCCATAGCCCGGATTTCTTTTTTGAGGCTTACTTACGAATGGCAGGATGGAATGCATTGCTTTCTACTTGTTAAAGAAAATAAAAATAACCGTTAACACTGATTATTCCCAAATCTTTCCTATTTCTCTGTCGTTATTTGCAGTGTGAATGATATGAAACAAATCAGTAACATTAAAAAATAACGATTATGAAGAAAGTATTATCTATCCTTGTGTTGGCTCTTGTAGCCGTTCAGTTGGCATTTGCCGGTGATGTCATTACGCGCGATGCCAAGCAGTTGCCTTTGACAGCCCGTAACTTCATCAACCGGTATTTCACCGATCCGCAAATCTCGCATATCAAGATTGAAACCGGAATACTGGGCTCGAAAAGTTATGAGGTGCTGTTGACCGACCGTACGGAGATTGATTTTGACAGCAACGGAAACTGGCTGATGTGGATTGCAAGAAGGTGCTGTGCCGAGCTCTGATTCCGGTATCTGTGAAAGAATATGTAAAGACGAACTTCCCGCAGGAGGTCATCACCAAGATTGAACGCAGACGCAGCGGGTGGAAGTTGAACTTGCCAATGACTATTCCTTGAAGTTCAACAGCAAAGGAAAATTTGTAGGCATGGACGATTGATTGTGATAATGCAGAATGTATAACTTTAAATTTTTTAGCAAGAAGATGAAAACAAAAATTCAAGTATTAGCGATGATGTTCATTGCGGCAATGGCTTTTGGTGCGTGCGATGATGACGACAAAAACGATAATATAACAGTTCCCGATGCCGTGTCGAAAGCCCTTAAGGATAAATATCCTGCTGCCATGGACATTGAATGGGAACGGAAAGGCGATTATTTTGTAGCCGACTGTTGGATGGACGGCAGGGAAATGGATGTGTGGTATGATGTTCAGGCAACCTGGAAATTGACGGAGACCGATATTCTTTGGGAAGGTTTGCCGCCTACGGTACAGACCGCTTTCGAAGGCGGAGAATATGCGCAGTGGAGACGGGAAGATATTGATATGCTTGAATATCCCGTACAGCCTGTCCAATATGTTATCGAAGTGGAGAATGGTAATGAGGAGTATCAGTTGTTCTATGCCGGAGACGGTAATTTGTTGCAGAAACGTGATGTAAGTGGCAATAAGGACGATACGCACTGGCCGATAGATGAGCTGAAGACCGGGCGTTAATCTTGTTTGATTGAGGTATAACCGGAACAAAATGAAGAATCCCCTCTCTTAATATGTAAGGAGAAGAGATTCTTCATTTTGTTTTGAGTAAGTTGGGCGTGCTTTTGTCTCTGACTGCTACATCGGTTTATAATCTTTAGCCAGTCCGCCTTCACTTGTTTCCTTGTAAAGCGACGGAAGGTCGTTTCCGGTTTCTTTCATAACTGCTACTACTTTGTCGAAAGATACCCGGTGCATACCATCGGTGAAAGAGGAGTAAAGGTTGGCATCCAAGGCGCGTGCGGCAGCATAGGCATTCCGTTCTATACAAGGAATCTGCACCAGTCCGCATACCGGGTCGCAGGTCATTCCCAGATGATGTTCCAAACCCATTTCCGCAGCATATTCTATTTGTGCGGGGCTGCCGCCAAAAAGTTGGTTGGCGGCTGCCGAAGCCATTGCGCAGGCTACGCCGACTTCTCCTTGGCAGCCTACTTCCGCGCCTGAAATGGAAGCTTGGTCTTTACTATATTTCCTACCAACCCGGCTGTGGCAAGGGCGCGCAAGATACGCGTATCACTGAAATCACGACTTTTGGAAAGGTGATAGAGTACGGCAGGCATCACTCCGCACGAGCCGCACGTAGGAGCAGTGACGATGACACCGCCCGAAGCATTTTCTTCACTTACCGCCAAAGCATAGGCAAATACCAGTCCGCGCGATTGCAGGGATTGTTTGTATCCGCTGGCACGTATATAGTAAGTGGAAGCTTTACGGCGTAGATTCAACGGACCGGGCAATACGCCTTCCTGTTCCAATCCCCGTTTCACGGCATCCTGCATGGTTTTCCATACTTCTTGCAGGTAATCCCATAGATCGCTGTCTTCACATTCCTTGACGTATTCCCAATAGCTCTTTCCTGTACGTTCGCACCATTGCATGATTTCCGTCATGCTGCTCATGGAATACACATCGGGTGTATTGACCGAGGATGCTCCGTCATTCTCTTCTGCCAAAGCGCCGCCGCCGATACTGAACACTGTCCATTGGTCGGTCTCTTTTCCTGCTTTGTCAACGGAGACAAACTTCATTCCGTTAGGGTGGAAGGGGAGAAAAATCTTAGGCTCCCAGATAATCTCTACCGGTGCTATCGGCTGCAGCACTTCGGTAATGGCGATGTTGGTCATGTGACCCTTGCCTGTTGCCGCCAGGCTGCCGTATAATGTTACTTTGAACGATGCAGCTTCCGGATGTCTTTCCAGAAATATCTCGGCTGCCTTGCGAGGTCCCATGGTATGGCTGCTTGAAGGACCGGTGCCGATGCGATACAGTTCTTTGATTGATTTCATCTTGCTAATGGGTTATTGGATTATTTGTTTATCAGGATTGTTAATATTGTAACTTTTCTGTTTCTCGAGTTTTAAATTTCAATTAACTTAAGTCTACAACCGTAATCCCTGCTCCGCCAAATTGAATGTGCTCATCGGCAAAACGGCTTACGCCGGGCACGGTTTGCAGATATTGGCGGATAAGTGTGCGCAGGATGCCCGTACCGGTTCCGTGTAGGATGCGTACGCGTGACATTCCTACCAATATGGCATCGTCTATGAAATAGGTCACAGCCTGTAGGGCTTCGTCTCCACGCATGCCGCGTACATCTATATCTTGCTTGAAGTTCAGCTTTTTTTCGTACATGCTGTCTTGTGTCTGAGAACTGATATAGGTACTCTTGGTAGAGACATCCGCTTGCTTAGGCTGCGCATTTGTCCGTTCCAGCTATCCAGCTTGACTGTGGTTTTGATACTTCCGAACGCAACGATGGCTTTCTTGCCGTTTATCTCCAATACTTCGCCGACTGAGGTCTGTCCTTTTATCTTGACATAACTTCCGGGTACGATTGCTGCCAGACGTTCGGCTTCTTTCTTTGCCTGTTGCTCTGCCAACGCTTGTGCAGACAATGCATTTTCCTGATTCTTGTTGGCTTTCTTCTCCTTTTTCCGGTTCTGTTTTTCTTTCAGTTTTTCTATTTTGCGGGCAATTTTCTCTTCTTGCTCCTTAGCGGTGAGGGTGTCCAGCGATTCGCGGAAATCATTTAATTCCTGCCGTATCTGGCGTGTCTTTTCCTTTTCGGCCTGCGCTTCTTTAATGGTGCGGATGGTGTTTTCTATGCGGGCATTAGCTTCCTGCATCAGTTGTTCCGCCTCTTCTTTGGCTTTCTGCAGAATCTCTTTGCGCGATTTCTGCAACTCTTCTATCTCTGTCTGATAACGGGCAATGGTTTCCTCCATATGCTTTTCGCGTTGCCGGATAGTCTGACGTTTGCCTTCCCAATAACGTTTGTCGCGTACAATGTCTTGCAGGTACTTGTCGGCATTGATGTATTCACTGCTACAATTTCCGAAGCATCGGAGATACATCTTCCGGCAATCCGATTTTACGGGCAATCTCTACGGCAAATGAACTGCCCGGATTGCCTATCTGGAGCTGAAAAAGGGCTTGCATCAAATGGCGGTCGTATAACATGGCTCCGTTTACCACCCCATCATGGTCTTCGGCAAAATGCTTCAGATTCTGGTAGTGTGTAGTAATAACGCCGAATGTCTGCTTTTGGTTGAAACGTTTCAACACTGCTTCGGCTATCGCTCCGCCAATCTGGGGTTCCGTACCGCCACCGAACTCGTCGATAAGGATAAGACTGCGTTCGTTGCAGTTTTTCATCATTATCTTCATATTGGTCAGGTGCGAGGAGTAGGTGCTGAGGTCATCTTCGATAGACTGCTCGTCGCCGATGTCAATAAATATATTGCTGAATATGCCGGCATGGCTACGTTCGTGCATCGGGATGAGCAGACCGCATTGCAACATGTATTGCAGCAACCCTACGGTTTTCAGGCAGACAGATTTTCCGCCGGCGTTGGGACCGGATATGATGAGAATGCGTTGTTTTTCGTTCAGCTCTATATCCAGCGGTATAACTTTTTTTCCATGTTTGGCAAGAGAGAGTTGCAACAGCGGATGTACCGCCATTGTCCAGTCTATGACCTGCTTGTTTTCAAAAGCCGGTTTCAGTCCGGTGATTTGCTCGGAAAACAAGGCCTTGGCACGTATGAAATCTATTTCGGCAAGAAATTCATATGACAGCAAAACATCGGGAATGGATGGGCGCAACAAATTGGAAAATTCCATAAGGATGCGGATATCTCCCGCCGTTCGTCCCCTTCGAGTTCGCGGATGCGATTGTTGGCTTCCACTACTTCGGCGGGTTCGATGAATACAGTTTTACCACTGGCGGATTCGTCATGTACGATGCCTTTTATTTTTCGTTTCAAGGCTGGAGCTACAGGAATCACCAGTCGCCCGTCGCGCATTGTGGGGGTTACGTCCTTGTCTACAACACCTTCCGATTGGGCATTGCGCAGAATGCTGTTCAATGAGCGTGAGATACTTCCCATTGTACTTGCCAGTTCGCGGCGGATGCGCGCCAGTTCTGCCGAGGCGTTATCCTTTATTTTTCCGTAGGGAGAAAGAATGCCGTTTATTTTTCCGATAAGTTGCGGGAATACCGTTATGTCTCCTGCCAGTCGCTTCAGACAAGGATAAGGAGATGTGGTTTCCTCCTCTTCTTCATTTTCGCTTTTTTGCAAAAAGCGTACAATGTCGCGTATCGTTTCTAAAGAGCGGCGCAGGTCGAAAAGCTCCTGCTCGTCCAAATACATGCCTTCCACCCGTATCCGTTTCAGGGACGGACGTACATCAAAAAATATTGTGCCGGAAAATTGTCTTCTTCTTGAAGTATACGTACGAATTCTGTACCTGATCCAGGCGTTCTTCTACTTCATTAAAGCGGTCGGAGAACACCATATCTGTCACTCGCTCTTCGTCCAAGCGTACTGGAGACATTTTTCTTTTAGCAGTTGGCGTATTTGGTCGAAGCTATCTTCTGTTCAAGTTCTGTGGGTATATCATGGGTCACAAAAGTACAATTATTTCGTGAAAAAACAGGAAGGATGTTTGCAGATTTAAAAATGATTTGTACCTTTGCACCGCTTTAAGAGAAAAGCACTTCTTGAAAAAGAAGTTTTGGAGAGGTGGCAGAGTGGTCGATTGCGGCGGTCTTGAAAACCGTTGTGCTGCGAGGCACCCGGGGTTCGAATCCCTGTCTCTCCGCTGAACTAACCGGACAATACCGGACAGTAAGCAGACAAGTCCCACAAATTCAATGATTTGTGGGACTTTTTATCCCCTTGTGTCTGCCTTAAAGTACACCTTTTCGCCCCAAAAAGACAAAGTTCGTAACCTAACTCGTACCCCCGACAAACAAAAACGGAAAGGGGGTACAGATTGTCCGAAATTGGCGAAGTCCTGTCGCTATTTGGCTTGCTGCATAGAACTCATTTTTAGAGAATTACAATAGTTTTGCAATTTAAAAAGTGAGTTATGAAATCGACATTCAACATTTGCTTTTACGCAAAGAAAGACAAGCAGAAAGCCAACGGTGCGTACCCCCTTTTCGCCCGTATCACAGTGGACGGCGTGGCAAGCCGTTTTAACACCAAGCTGGACGTGCTGCCCTCTATTTGGGACGGCAAAATGGGCAAGGCTACCGGACGTACTGCGGAAGCCAGCCGCATAAACCGTATGCTGGATGATATAAACGCATCCTTGAACACCATTTACCACGAAATGCAACGGCGTGACAATTACGTGACCGCCGAGAAAGTGAAGAACGAGTTTTTAGGTCATAGCGAGAGCCACGAAACAATCCTTACCCTGTTCCAAAAGCACAATGACGATGTGAAACAGTTGGTCGGCATATCCAAGACGATAGCGACCTACCGCAAGTATGAAGTCACCCGCCGCCACCTTGCTGAATTTATCCAAAGCAAGTACAACGTATCGGATATATCCATTAAGGAGATAAGCCCGATGTTCATTACCGATTTTGAGTTGTATTTGCGTACCGCCTGCAAGTGCGGCTACAACACCACCGCCAAGTTCATGCAGTTTTTCAAGCGCATCATCATCATTGCCCGCAATAATGGCATACTGGTAAACGACCCATTCGCCAGCTACAAAATCCGGCTGGAAAAAGTGGACAGGGGTTATCTGACAGAGGACGAGATTAAAATTATCCTTAAAAAGAAAATGGCTTCCGAGCGGCTGGAACACGTCAGGGACTTGTTCATCTTTGCCTGCTTCACCGGACTTGCTATATAGATGTGGCAGGCTTACGCAAGATAATATACGCAAATCCTTTGACGGCAACCTTTGGATAATGACAAAGCGGCAAAAGACGAATACGGACGTTAATGTTCCCCTACTGGATATTCCCAAGATGATTTTGAAGAAGTACAAGGGTAAGTTACCAAATGGCAAGATACTTCCCATAATCAGCAATCAGAAATTAAATGCGTACCTGAAAGAGATTGCCGATGTGTGCGGTATTAAAAAGAACTTGACATTTCACCTTGCAAGGCACACGTTCGCAACGACTACCACGCTGTCAAAGGGCGTACCCATTGAAACTGTTTCCAAGATGTTGGGACACACCAATATCGAAACAACCCAAATCTATGCCCGCATCACTAACAGCAAGATAGGTAGCGATATGCAGGGGCTTGACAAGAAGTTTGTCGGCATCGAGAAGATTTACAAGGAAGTCGCCATGTAATCTTGATTGTTGGGGACTGATCACAATTTGTGACCAGTCCTTACTATTATTCCAACATTACTAAATCTCCTAAAATATACGATTATGGACTTACAGATTATCCAAAACAAAATTTTTGAAGTCAGAGGTTGCCGGGTGATGCTCGATTATCATTTGGCAGAACTCTACCAAGTGGAAACACGAGCCTTGAAGCAGGCGGTCAAGCGCAATATCGAGCGTTTTCCCAGTGATTTTATGTTTGTTCTCACCAAAGAGGAAGCTAACTTATTGTTGTCCATAGGGGTATCACAAAATGTGATACCTCCTAATTATAACTTCGGTGTAGCCATGCCTATGGCTTTCACCGAACAGGGCGTAGCATGCTTTCTTCGGTTCTCCGTTCCAAAATAGCCATAGAGGTGAACATTTCAATCATGCGGGCTTTTGTCCTCATGCGCCAAATGGTAATCGGCTACGAGGAACTATTAAGGCGCATCGAGGAACTGGAGGTAAGCACCGATGCACAGTTCAACGAGCTATATCAAGCCCTTACCCAGCTTCTAAGCCAGTCGAAGCAACAGAAAGAACGCCGTCCGGTAGGTTTCGTTACCTATAACCGTGACAAAGACGAATAGGTAACGATTTCGGTAACGATTTTCCACCTAACAAACTATATCCCAATAAAATACACTCTTCCAACTTGCGGGCAGTCCACCGACTATCCGCATTTTTATATCCTTTTCCAACTGGCACATTCCCCGAAACGCCAGCCGTGCGTGGCATGGCTGACTGTATTTCGTGAAAAGAGCCGTTGGAAACCCGCACAAGCGTACCGCAAGATGAACTTGCCATACCCTTGCCTTTCCCGCCCGCATGGAGTGCTCCCTAAAGGATGAAAGGGAACAAGCACTTTTTCCCTGTTTCCCTATCTGTAAATCTTCCTCATTATGCAGTCCCCCATCCGGGACAGCCGTTTTTATCATTTCAATAGGCAAAGGTAGTTACGTGTTCTTCACGATTTTGCAAGGTCGAGCCGTTCCGGTTTGGCGAAAAAATCTTCCCTGCCCTGCGAGGTATTTTTTGCCCAAAACCTTGCAAACTCTAAACACTACCCTTTTGAGCCTATGTGAAACGAAAACGACCGACCCGACCGGAAGACGCATAAAAAAAAGTCGGATTTACGGGAAACAGGAAAAAAGTTCAGTGAAACTTCAACTCCCTCACCTCTCGAATCCGCATAAAAAATTAAAAACTTAAAATTACAGCGATATGGAAACAGCAACATTATCAGAAGCGAGCGTTTATGTAGGCACTTATGGCAAGTATAACAACGGTTCACTGTTCGGCGCGTGGCTGGACTTGTCGGATTACGCGGACAAGGAGGAATTTTACGAAGCCTGCCGGGAGCTTCACAAGGACGAGGAAGATGCCGAGTTTATGTTTCAGGACTGGGAGAACGTGCCGGAGGGGTTAATCGGCGAAAAGCTGGATTTCCGAGAACTTCTTCACCCTGTGGGATGCGGTGGAGCAGTTGGGCGACACCGAACAGGAAGCCTTTTTCGTGTGGTGCAACTACAAAAGCCATGATTTGAGCGAGGAAGATACGGACGACCTTGTACGTGATTTCGGGACGAGTATCAGGGGGAATATGACAATGAAGAAGATTTCGCCTATGAAATCATAGAAGAATGCTACAACCTGCCGGAGTTCGCAAAGACCTATTTCGATTATGAAAAGTTCGCCCGTGACCTGTTTATGTGCGATTACTGGTTTGATGACGGTTTTGTGTTCCGTGCGGTATAATCAAATACCAATCCGGGCGGGGTGTCAAAGCCTTGCCCGCTAAAAACAACCAAGTTTATAACCGTAAAAAAATAGAACATCATGCAGTCACTTAACAAAAACGGGGTAAGCATTACCCAAACACCGGGAGAAGAAAAGTTCGTGAAATGCTGTTTAGGGGCTTTCAGAGGACAGATTTATTTTCAATATGACTACCGCCACACGGACGGCGAACTTTTCAGCACGGTAGCCAAAACGCTGGACGAGTGCCGCCGTAGGCGTGACGAATGGGTAGCGAAGAAGAACGGAGTAATAAACAAGTAAATTTTAGGGACATGAAAACAACAGAAGTAAACAAAGAGCTTATCGGCAGACGTTGCGAGTGCATTTTTACGGGCTTAATGGTAACGGACGTTATCGAGGACACAGAAGAAAACGAACACCCCATAGAGGTAAAAATCCGTTTCGACCATCCGCACCAGTGGGGCGATGATTTGTATAATGATGTGTGGGCGTGGGGGCGCAAAATTGACGAGTTCGGCACGTTGCACCACCTACAACTGCTGGAGGACAGGCTGGCCTTTTTTAATAATAAGTAAACAAATAGGAATATTAACCTATATATTGGAATAGTGAGATTTTATTCTTGAATCTCACTATTCCAATATTATTTTTACAAAAGAATACTATCAAAGTATTTGTATAGAAGAGAATGGAGTAGAAAATAAGTTTTCATAAGTATTAATAGCGTAAGTATCCATCATCCTGCTATATAATCAGAAGCTGCACGTGCATATTTTTTCTTTTTAACATCGTCATCATCACCGTCCTACAATTTTGGGACGATAGTCTGGCGGAAGAAGTTGCCCATTTTTATTAACATCCTTGTTATTATATAGTTTAAAAAGATTTTCTATTACTTTGGCACCACGTTCTTCATATAAAGCTACATTAGAATGTCGTGTTACTCCTTTTAAATATCTTTTTGGATAATATCTTACATAGCGGTCTGCTCTTATCTAATTTCAATTCGCGATTTCCAGCAATAGTACCATGTTCAATAGCTTCATTTTCAGTGATATGCCCTAATACGATATCATGGATAAAATAACTGGTTAACAAGGATGTGAGTGATTTTCTGAATACTTGAGAATATTCTTGTAGATTTTTATGTGATGATGATTTATTAGCTTTGCTTTGAGCTTTCTTTACTAACAGACTCAATTCTTTCTCTGCCAACTCACATTCTTCATTGCTAAATTTTTTAAGACTTTGGTCTTTAATTCTCATTTCGTAAAGCAATTCATCAATAGTAAAATATCCTTGACTAAGAGCATCTTCTAAATCATGTACCGCATAAGCAATGTCATCTGCTAATTCTATTATTTGCACATCAAGAGTTCTTACATTAGCTAATTGATTTGCCCGCCTAAAATTTCGAGCATATCATAATCTTCCGCATACATAAACTTTTTCAATATTAGGGGCTTCTTTAACGAGATATTTATTAATGGCAAGCAATGTACGGTATGATAAATTGAGTCCGGTAAATTCGGGATCTTTTTTTCTAATGAACGAAGTACTCGGAAATTTTGAGCGTTTCCTTCAAAATGCATATCATTAGGTGACAAAAGGTCATTTAATACTCTTTCTCCTTTGTGACCAAAAGCAGGATGACCAATATCATGAGCCAATGCTGCTGCATCTAATAAAAACATATCACTTAAAGTTGTATCTTTCTCATAACAATCTTTATCAAGCTGCCACCGAATTCCTTTGGCTATTTGTGCAACCTCTAAGCTATGAGTTAACCTATTCCTAAAAAAAGCACTGGTTTCAATACCGAGAATTTGACATTTTCCCTTGTAACGTCGAAATGCAGCACTATACAATATGCGAGCATAATCTCGTTGATAAGGATTACGAGTATCGTATCCTTTTAGTCCATGTTCACGTTCTGAAATTTTAGTGGTATGAATTAATTTATCCTGACGCTTTATTTCTTTTATATCGTCTTCTGTGAAATTCATTTTCTTCATAACAATGATATTTTATTAATAAATATGTTATTAGAATACAAATATAAGCATCTAAAAAATAATTCACTATTTTTTAGATGCTATTTATCACCTATCTCATAAAAAATCTTGTTCATTATTATTGTTGTTGAACGAGAACGAAAGTTGCTGTACCTGTCCAAAGCTATCAATTACATAAATGTCAATCGTCTGCTGTCTGTCGATGCGGAGGTGTAGTAGAGCCTGAACGTTTCTTTCTCCAGCGGGTAAAGGTCATTGGGCAGGAACACCGTACCGTTATCCATCTCCAGCTTCCCTTTGCCGTCCGGCTGGAAAAACCTTATCTGATAGGTAGTCGGCTGGTAATAGCCGCCACGCACCAGTGGCAGCGTATTTCGGCGGTTTCCCCGACTTTCAGCCTTTTGGGTACTGGCAGCGTTTCGATGCTGAACGGGTATGCCTGCTGAATATCCAAGTTGTCATTACAGGTGGTGACAAGCACGAGGGCGGCCACGATGTAGCAGCCCATGATGATTTTATACATTACATTCTTCATATACATTATTATATAGCGGTCAGTTGATAATGAATTTCAGTCCCACAGATACCTGCGTGCGGAACTTGCCTATGTCCGAGCCGAACAACGCCCGTTCCCTTGCGTTCAGTAGCAGAGCCACCCGGTCGGTCAGGTAGGCTTCCAGTTCCAGCGTCAGCGCACCGCCGTAAACGAAGCAGTCCTTATCCAGCAAGGTAGAGCCGTCCGGTAAGAGCTTTTCGCTTCGGTTGCTTGTTTCATACCCGGCGAGTGCCGACAGTCCCAGCGAGAGGAAAAAGGTCTTTCGCCTGTCCGATAGGAATTTCAGGTAATAGCCGCCCTCTGCGGTGAACTGTTCGACTGGTATTCTCATATCTTTGTAGTCATACTTTTTGTGCAGGTACTCCCCGCCAATCACCCAGCGGTTGGCGTTCTTGGTGTAAACACTGTACGCCGCCCCGATATGGTAGCAAAATCCGTGTTGTCGTTCCAATGCACCCGTCCGCCATGCCCGCCGTGACCTGCAAGCCTTTCATGCCCGGCAGGTATCTTTGTGCGTGTGCCTGAAACGAGGTCAGGCACAGCGCAAAGAGCATCATTATAAAAATGTGTTTCTTCATTCCCTATTTGATTTTGAGTTCGTTAATCACTTCTGCGTTCACTATGTCGGAATTTTCCACCCGGATGACCTGATGCCGCCCGCCGTTCTTCTCGTAGAGTTCCACCAACAGCAGCTTGTCGTCAGGAATGGTGAACTTCGGCAGGGCGTACACCGTGCGCACGGTACTTTTTCCTGCAATCTCTATCACCTCGTTGTAGCTGCGTACCGCATCCAGCACCGTTTCCTGAATAGCCGTGCGCTTGGGTACTTTCTTATCGACAATCTTAAACTTGATGAAGTCGGTATCGAAAGGCACGTTGGAACTGTTCTTCGTCTGCGTATGCACGTAGAGCATCCCGTTGTAGGTGTAAATGCCCTTGATTAAGAACTGTATGCCGAAACGCTTGCTACCCAAGTGGCGCATTTTCCGGTCATTGTTCTTGTAGATGCTCTGCATTATCAGCTTCACCAGCAGCGGGCTTTCATTACCTAATTCCCGGAAATAGATGTTCATGCGGGTATGCGAAAAGTCGCTGGTGTCCTCGTTCTCCAAGAAATCTTTCATTTCGATATTGAGCATTTCCGGTTCACGGGCGTACTTGGCGTTGAATGAAAAGAAACTACCGTCCTCGCAAATGACGGAGAAGTTCGTTTCGCCCGGAAATCCCTCTGTCGTGGCTTTCACCCGGATTACGTTCTCCGCACCGTCCGCTTGCCCGCTATGATATGGTTGCTTCCCAAATCCACGTAGCGGACGGCGGCGGGGAAGATGATGTGTACCGTCTTGGCAAAGGTCACTTCCATGCCGTAGGGCGTTACCATTTGACGGTATGGAAGTTTCCGGGTAATCCCCCGGTACAAGTCGTTGCCAGCCGCATACTTCACGGTGTCGGTTTCCTGTGCGTTTGCCGCACACACGCCCAGCAGGAGGGCGCACATTACAAAAATCTGTTTCATCGTTAATTGAAATTTTAGTGGTTGATAAAATGGTTATTGTTGTTTGGCGTAAAGCATGACTTTATAGCCTGCTTTCAGTTTTACTTTTACAGTCCTGAACTTTTTCGCAAGATAGCCGGACGTTCCTTGCAGCAACCCCCTTGTCACGTCCATAGCCACCTGCTGCCCGGCACTCCGTGCAAAGGAAATACTTGTACCCAGCCCGCTTCCGATATTCGCCATAGCTTCGTTGAACGCTTCCTGCTCCATAGAGGACGGCACAGATAATCCCTTTTGCCCGTCCGTGTCAAACACGGCGAGTTCCACCGGGATGATGTTGCCAGCGTACTCAATCGAGAACACCAGTATGTCGAGCCGTTCGCCCTGCACCTTTGCCGTTCCCGCCACAAGGGTATTCTTCGGCACGACTATGTTTCCCGCTTGCATGGGTTCGAGCAACCGTAGTTTCACCGCCTGCCCGTCCGTCAGGGTTTGGTCTTGGTGGATGCAGGCGGCTATCGTGTTCCTGCCCATAGCGTAGCCCGTGCCTACGCTGTGTTGAAGCCGTAGTTTCGTGGCTGGCTGTAAGCCCGGATGAAGTCGGCATCGCTCATGGGCTGCTGCAATCCCGATACGGTTGTTTCCCGGATAGCCTGCACGGGCTGGGCTTGCGGCTTTTGGGTGACAGTCCCGGCAACAGGCACTTGTGCCGTTTGTCCGTCCTGCCCGCCGTCATTCATATACTTTGCCGCCAGTTCATAAGACTTTTCCAAGAGTGCCATTTGGTCGTCAGCCGTAGGCGTGGCGTTCTGCTGCTGTTGCAGTCTGTCGGTCAGTTCCGCCACCTGCCGCTTCAAGTCCTCTTTTTCCTCGTCCACCGCCGGGGTTTCGTAGAATGTGCTTAACTGGCGGTTGATGTCCCGGTAAGCGTTTGCCGAATAAGAAGCACCGCCGCCCCTTTGGGGCTTCGGTTCTTCTTCCGGCATCAGGTCTATTTCCGCTTGCGGTTCTTCCGCTTCATCATCCCCCGTGAAACCGAAGTCCTGCAAGGATTGTATCTTGTCCTGCTGTTTGCGGTTCAGCATCGCTTGTTCGTAAGCCTTTTGCTTGTCGGCTATAATCCCGTCCTCTGCGGTAGGGGTATGTCGGCATTGAAGCCGCCCACGCTTTCCACGTTCACGTCCTCTTTGCCGGAGGGGGCGAATATCAGGTACATGCACCCGGCAAAGGCAAGGAACATCAGCGGGAAGACTATCATTTTCCTGCGCTGCTGCACCTGCCGGGGTGTCAGTTCCCGTTTGGGTTTCTTTTCCTTTTCAGGCTTCCCGTCCGTCTGCGGTACGGTCGTGCCGTTCTCATTCTTCTGTACTTCTTCCATATTCCGGTCTGTTTAAGGGGTTGATACTTTTGGTTGTGTCATTGCCTTGCAATGGCAGTTGTTTGATATGTTCTATTTGCAGCCGCCTGCCGTCCCGTTTCCCGATATTGTAAATTGATGAAACGGTGATGTAGATAGACAAGCCGCCGAAAAAGAAGAACATCACGAGGATAACCGCCAGCCTTTTGCCCGGCGTAATCCGTCCGCACATTCGGCGCAGGCGGTCGTCCGCCCAGTCCTGCACCTTTTCGATATAGTTTCGTTTCCTTTCCATACGGCTATCTTTTAACGGTTTGCAAATCCTTGTTCTCGGTAATGGTGAACGCTTCGATGATGAAGCCGTGCGGGTTGTTGTCGCTCCGTGTGGCGTTGAGCAGGCGGCACGAGGTCACAAGGCTTCGCACCGTCAGGCTGCTTTCCCGGACAATCAACTGGCGGGCATACGTGTTCACCTTGTAGGGGTACTGGTCGAAGTCGCATTTCACGCTGTCAATCTCCACCGTCTGCGTGACGTTTCCGGAAATCACCCGGTTGTAGTAGCCCTTTTCCGCCAAGTCCTTGTAATAGTTGAAAGCGGTCTTGTCGGCGAGGAACAGCGAGCGTTTGATGTTGCTTTCGATAGCCCCCTTGTCGGGCGAGAGCGTGAAGAAAAGCTCGTGGAAACGCCGCACGTGCGATTTGGCTTCCACGGGTCTGTTCTGTGCCATGTCCTGCGAGAGTGCCAGCATCAGGCTTTTGCCGTTGTCGAGGACGTATATCTTCTGCCGCTGCTTTTCGGCGAAGCTGTACGAGTTCCACACGGCAAAGCCCGTCACCAGTGCGCACAGGCAGATGAATACCAGTGCAAAGAGCCGGATTTGCCGGAAACTCGTTTCGATGTTCGTTAATGATTTAAATTCCATATACTAAATTTTGATGTTGGTTATTTGAGTAGTTTCCCGGTTACTTTTCCGCTTGCCGCACCGACCGCAGCCCCGGCGATTGACCCCGCCCGTGCCACGTTGCGGTTATAGCAGACGTGCCGCCAGCCGACACAATCCAGCTTGCCACCGTAGGAATGGTGAAGTAGCCCACGATACCGATTATCATAAAGATTACATACACGGTGCTGCTCCCGTCAGGAATGAAATTCGGGTCTGAAAGTTCCTGAATGTCCTTTTGGAGCATCAGCGTTTGTATGCGTGCCAGCACGCTGCTGAACAAGTCCGACACGGGTAGCCACAGGTAAATGGATATATAGCGTGAAATCCACTGGGTCAGCGTGCTTTGGAAACCGTCATAGACGGAAATCGCAAACGCCAGCGGACCAGTATGCTTAACACGATTAGGAAGAACGTGCGCAGCGTGTCTATAATCAGCCCCGCCGCCTGAAAGAGCATTTCCAACAGTTCCCTGAACCAGTCCCGGACGGACTTCTTTATATTGTACGCCGCCCTGTCCATGTACATACCCGTCATAGTCACCATGTCGGAGGGCGACCAGCCCAGTTCTTCCAGTTGCCTGTCAAATTCCTCGTCCGATGCGAGGTAAGCCGTTTCGGGGCTTCGCATCAGGGCTTCATATTCCAGTCGGTCTTTCTGCGCCCGGTACTCGTTCATGTCGAAAGTCTGCGTTTCCATAAGCCGGTTGCACCCTTTCACCACTGGCGACAATACCGTGTTGATAGTACCCAGCACGAATGTTGGAAAAAACATGATGCACAGCCCCAGCGCAAATGGGCGCAGGAGCGGGTACACGTCTATGGGTTCGGCACGTGCGAGCGACTGCCACACTTTTGCGGCTACATAGAACAGCGCACCCAGCCCGGCAATACCTTTCGCTATCCCCGTCATGTTGCTGCACAAGGCATCATTTCATCGTAAAGCACCCGCAACACTTGGTGCAGGTTGTCAAAATCCACTGCTGCTAATAACATAGGCATACCGATTTATATGTTACCAGTAGCGTTCATCCGCCGAGCCGTAGAGAGCCAGCACCCGGTCGGTGTCGTTTTTCTTCTTTGCCCGCAGGTAGGACACGGATATGTTTTTGCGGGTGTAGTAGTTCACGAGGTTGCGGTAATTCAATAGGCTTCGGTAGGCATTATCAATAATAGCCAGCCGTTCGGCATCCGTCAGCGACATACCCGTGATGTTCACTACATTCTTCAAGTCCTGCAACACGTCCGAGCTTTCCGACATCAGTTTGGCATAGCCGAACGATATTGCGGATAGTTCGTCAGGCGTGAAATTCGGGTCTGCCAGCATACTTTGGAAGTTGCGCACGTAGATTTCGGATATTTCCGCCACCAGTTCAATGGACTTCTTCACCTTGACACCGCCCTTTACCACGTCATGCACCGCTTTGAGCGCATCGTAATATTTTTTACCCTGCTGGAAAATCTTCTGCGCTTCCATGAAGCCGTCCAGCGTGTTCTTGGCTGTGGTGGAAGTCTGCACTATCTGCTTGGTGGTGTTGATGATACCCTGTGCCAAGTTGCCGGGGTCTGACACCACCCACTGTGCGGATGCCGTGCCGATGAAGCAAAGGCATACCGCCATAAGGAGAATTGTTTTCTTCATGTTCCTAATTTTTAAGTTGTTGATGATTGGGGATTGCGTTTGCTTTCCGCAAGCCGCTTGATAGCCAGTTCAAGGTTGCCGCCCAGCTTCTCGGTGAGGGCGAACAGTTCCATTTTCTCGCTTTCCTCTGTCGTGAACGTGTAATATTCTTCCAGCGAAACTTCTGTGGCGTACACCGCCGACTGCGTGCCGCCCAGCGAGAAGAAAACTTCCTTGTACTTCCGTCCGGGGTGGTTCGCCATGTTGATAGACAATATCTGCGAACGCTCCTTGTCGGTCAGTCCGAGCAGGTTTTGTATGCTGTCGAACTTGTTGAGATATTTTCGCTGGTCTAACAGGATTTTGCAGTCCGAGTTATTGATGATACTCTCTTTCACTATGGACGAGGAAATAATATCTTCCACTTCCTGCGTTACCACAATCGCTTCCCCGAAATACTTTCGGACGGTTTTGTATAAATATTTTATGTAGTCCGCCATGTTCGCCGATGCAATCGCTTTCCACGCTTCTTCGATTAGTATTAACTTCCTTATTCCCTTTAACTTGCGCATCTTGTTATAAAGGCTTCCATGATGATGATAGTCGTTATCGGGAATAAAATCTTGTGGTCTTTGATATTATCCAATTCAAAGACTATGAAGCGTTTATGCAGCAAATCCAGCTCCTTGTCGGAGTTTAGCAAATAGTCATACTCGCCACCCTTGTAATAGGTTCAAGCACGTTCAGGAAATTGTCTATATCAAAATCCTTTTCCCTGACGTTCTTCTGTTCAAGCTGTCGGCGGTAATCATCCCGGACAAACTCGTAGAACGTGTTGAAGCAGGGCGTTACCGACCTGTCGCCCGTGATACGTTCGATATAGGCACTTACCGCATTGGACAACGCCACTTCTTCCGACCGCTTGGGGGCTTCATCATCCGCTTCCACAGGGTGAGTATAAGGGTCTTGATACTCTCTTTCTTCTCGATGTCAAACACCCCGTCCTCGACATAGAACGGGTTGAACGCTATCGGGTTCTCGTTGGTGTACGTGAAATAAATCCCGTCCTCGCCGTGCGTTCGGTTATGGATTAGCTGGGACAGCCCCAAGTAGCTGTTGCCCGTATCGACCAGCAGCACGTGTGCGCCCTGTTCGTAATATTGGCGCACCATGTGGTTGGTGAAGAAAGACTTCCCCGAACCGCTCGGCCCAAGTATGAACTTGTTGCGGTTGGTCGTGATGCCCTTCTTCATGGCAGGTCGGATATGTCGATATGCAGCGGCGACCGCTCACCCTGTCCACCATTTTGATACCGAACGGCGAAAGCGAACTCTTGTAGTTCGTTTCTTCCACGAACAGGCAGAGAGCCTGCCCCAAGAACGTGTAGAAACTTTCCTCTGCGGGGAAGTCCGCCTCGTTGCCGGGTATGCCCGCCCAAAAGAGCGTGGGCGTATCGACCGTGTTGTGGCGTGGCTTGCACTCCATTAGTGCAAGCTGGCTTCCCACATCGTTGCGTATGCGTTTGAGTTCTTCCCGGTCATCGCTCCATGCCATGACGTTGCAGTGGCAACGCACCGAGATAAGCCCCTTGCTGTGCGCTTCGTTCAGGTACTCGTCTATCCACTCCTTGTTCACTTGGTTGGCACGGGAATAGCGGGAGAGCGATTGCATATTCCGGGCGGTCTGCTCGAAGTTCTTCAAGTTTTCGGCGTGGTCGTCTATGAAGATGAACTGGTTATAGACGTGGTTACACGACAACAGCACGCCCACCGGGGCGGCGAATGACAGTCGCAGTCGCTCCGGTCAGTGGACAGCTTCTCAAATCGGCAGTCCGTCCCGACCTTTCCGGGCAAATCTTCCACGTCCGAGAGCGTGTGCAGGCACAGTATATCGTCCCCGACACGCATTTCTTCCGGGTACAGCCCGATCGTCTTTCAGGCA
>ENA-OQCX01000302-OQCX01000302.1-human-gut-metagenome-genome-assembly--contig:-NODE-302-length-26067-cov-2.022629_pt1 | contig 26067 bp, 34 predicted proteins | sample MGYA00242762_ERZ504587 | MGnify/ENA primary metagenome ERZ504587 (study PRJEB26092, sample SAMD00036337) | human gut metagenome | host: Homo sapiens | study: EMG produced TPA metagenomics assembly of... | reverse complement strand
CTATATAAGGTATGAGCAGAACCAGCAGAAATAGATATTCAATATTTGCAAAAATCATTGTTCCTAGTATTTATTTGTTAAAACCAGAGGTTATATACACCACTCAGCACCTTATACAGAATTACCACAATAGCAATAACAATGATGCTGATGCTGCCCAGCAGAATCATTCTGCTGTTTGCTTCGCTTTTCCTCCACGGTGATTTCCGTAGGTTCGGGCTTTGCATTCGGGTCTGGTTCCACTTTTGTATTATTGATGAAGTCTACTGCGTTTACCAGATTCATATCATTTTCGTTCATCAACGGAGAATGTTTGGCGAATTTCACCAGGTCGCAGTCTGGAACAAATACATCAAATCCTTGATAGATTCTTTGTCGTTGATTTCCTGTAGCTTATCAATAATTTCGGATGAAGTCATCTCCATAGCGTTAAAGCCGAATCGTTCTTCCATATAAGTGCGGAGTACATCCGTCAGCTCGGTATAATAGGTCTTCGGATCGGCTGTACGCAAGGTTTTGTCTCCCTTGATACGCTCTATTTCCTTCAACGCCTGCTGGTGTGGCGGCAACTTCGGTTCAATCTTGATCTTCTTGATGATAGGCTTGTTATCCTTGTAGCGTACAAACAGATAGTAAGCCAGTCCGCCCAAAGCAAGCATCAGCAAGGTAAGCCATACGATGGCCGATACGTCATCCCAGGTGATAGGTACTTCACGAACGGTCTTCGGTCCGAAGAATTGTTCGGGATGCAGCGTATCTACCGGAATGGAATATACTTTTACGGCCAATGCTTTGGACCGGTAAGGCTCTCCGTTTACCATCACCTCGAATGGGGGGAGATAGTAAAGTGCCGAGTCAAAAGAGGTTATTGTATATTCCTGTTTTATCAGCATACGTTTTCCATCGTTCAGCATCTGGGTATCAGGCTTGGCTATATCCAATATCTCCACTCCTTTTACCAATGTATCGCGCAGGAACGGAAGTTGCAGTTTTTGCTTGGCATCCATGCTGATTTCCAGCTTCACTTTAGCCTGTTCGCCAATGAGAAGTTGCAGCGAGTCAATGCTGGCGTCTACCGTAACCTGCTGTGCCTGTGCCTGTCCGGCTGTTATCAGCATAATTGCACAAACTCCAGCTTTCAAGAACTTTTTGCTAGTATTCAGTATATTCATATTCTTTAATTTCGTTTAGCAAATAAGTTAAGCAACGATTTCACATAATCCTGATCCGTGCGGATAGATACAGAGTCCACATTACTTTTGGTAAATGTTTCATTCAATACTCCCTGACGCTGTATCCACCAGTCATTATGTGCGCGACGCAAAGCTCGTGACGAGGTGTCAATCCATTGCTCGTGGCCGGTTTCGGCATCGCGTACTTTCATTAGTCCCACATCAGGTAACTCTGCCATGCGGCGGTCGTATACCTGGATAGCTACGATATCATGTTTCCGGTTGCAATGGTCAAAGCATTGCGGAAGTCGTTTTCATCTATAAAGTCGCTTATCATAAAGGTGGTGCAACGTTTTTTAATTACGTTGGTCAGATATTCCACAGCCATCTTTATATCTGTACGCTTGCTTTCGGGCTTGAAATCAAGCAGTTCACGGATGATATAAAGAATATGTTTACGGCCTTTTTTAGGCGGAATGAATTTCTCAATCCGGTCTGAAAAGAAAATAACTCCTATTTTATCGTTATTTTGAATGGCCGAGAATGCCAATGTAGCGGCAATCTCGGTCACCATATCCTTCTTCAACTGCTTCACCGTACCGAAATCCAAGCTGTTCGAAACATCAATCAAGAGCATAACCGTCAATTCGCGCTCTTCTTCAAACACCTTGACAAAGGGTTTGTTGTAGCGGGCGGTTACGTTCCAGTCAATGTCACGTACGTCGTCACCATACTGATATTCACGTACTTCCGAGAATGACATACCTTTGCCCTTGAATGCAGAGTGATATTGTCCGGCAAAGATATTGTTCGAAAGTCCGCGTGTCTTGATCTCAATCTGGCGAACCCGTTTTAATAAATCACTTGTTTCCATACTGTTCGTACTATGTTGTTTATTTATCCGGTGCATCGGTTTCTGTTTTTTCTCCTATCGAGAATGGTTTTTCAAACGGATGCATTTGGTGTTCCACCCAGTGGGACGCAGTCCCACATAGATGAAACGGGAGTTCCACATGGGTGGAATGGCGGTCCCACCCATGTGGAACTCTGTACTCAACCTTTTGTTTCCAAGTCTTCTTCCTAACTGTCAAGCAATTAAGAACTGCCTCAGAACACAATCCTTAGGGTACTTCCACTTTATTCAGGATTTTGCTTACAATTTCATCAGAAGACATGTTCATGGCTTCTGCTTCGTAAGTCAAGCCGATACGGTGGCGAAGCACATCGTGAGCAACTGCACGAACATCCTCGGGAATTACGTAACCGCGACGTTTGATGAACGCATAACTGCGTGCTGCCAATGCCAGATTGATAGATGCACGCGGTGAACCACCGAAACCAATCATGTCTTTCAGTTCTTTCAAGTCATATTTTTCAGGGAAACGGGTTGCGAATACGATATCAGCGATGTATTGCTCTATCTTTTCGTCCAGATAGACTTGGCGCACCACTTTACGGGCTTCCATAATATCTGTTGCTTTCAGAATGGGGCGAACTTCGATTTTCTCTCCGGTGATATTTTGGCGGATGATTTTCTTTTCTTCTTCCAGTTTCGGATAGTCGATAATAACTTTCAGCATAAAACGGTCTACCTGGGCTTCGGGAAGCGGATAGGTACCTTCCTGTTCAATCGGGTTCTGAGTAGCCATTACAAGGAAAGGTTCGGGTAGCATAAAGGTTTCCTTGCTCAGTGTGACTTGACGTTCCTGCATGGCTTCCAGCAAAGCACTCTGTACTTTAGCCGGGGCACGGTTAATTTCATCGGCCAATACGAAATTTGCAAAAATCGGACCTTTCTTTGCTATGAATTGTTCGTCTTTCTGACTATAAATCATGGTACCGATAACGTCGGCGGGCAGCAAGTCCGGAGTAAACTGGATTCGGCTGTACTTGGCATCAATCAAAGATGCAAGCGTTTTGATCGCCAGAGTCTTTGCCAGACCCGGAACACCTTCCAACAGGATATGACCATCGGACAGTAAACCGATAAGTAATGATTCTACCAAATGTTTCTGACCTATAATAACCTGGTCCATACCAGTCATTAAGTTGGTTACGAACGCACTTTGTCTTTCAATTCGTTCGTTTAGTTCGCGAATGTCAATTGCTTCAGCCATAATTTTGTTTATTTAGTTATTTCTTTATTGATCTAATAACGGGCTTGTAAATAGCCTTGTTCATTTAACGCAGCCAAAATTACGCTAATTAATTAACAGCGGCAACTAATTTTTATTAAAAAAGTAAAGTGCATCTCTACTTTTTAAAGGTTATTGGGCTAAAGAATTTTAAAATACAAAGATAAGGTTTGTAGAGTGAGAATATCAGTTGAACGCACTTTTTTTTTACTTCTTTGTATTTTGCTGCTTTATTTTATGCCGAAAGCAGGCAAAATGCAAGAAAGGCTTATTTTTTAGGAGTTAGTTTCAGGAATACGCAGAGTAGTCCCTATGGGTACTCTGTCGGCATCTTTAATGATGTTTTTATTATGTTTCACGATATAGGGCCATAGCTTTTTTGTACCATAGAATTTCACAGCTAATTTTACCAGGCTCTCTCCTTCTCGTAATGTGTAATTAGTTTTAGTCCCTGTTATGTCATATTCTACAGTATCGGCTAAAGTCTCTTTTGCAACATTTGCGGTTGTCGCAACGCCTGAACTCTTTTCCGTACTAGGAGATACAGTCTGTTGTGATTGACTGATGGTCTCTTTTCCGGCAACATTCGTCCATATGTTTGCGGTATCTTTACCTTGCATCAATGAGTCATTAACCGGAATTGCAGGAATATCCTCTTCCAATTGTTCTTGGGGTTTTTTTATTGTAGCCGGCGATTGTAAATCCGAAGTTTTATCTGATTGCAAATACCAATATATGCCACCTGCAATGCAGGCAATCAAAATGATAGCAAGAATAACTCCCCGGGAAACTCTGTTCTTTTTCTCTTCTGAGATTTCTTGTGTCTCTGTTGTTTCCTCTATCTTCTGTTCTTTTTCAAAATCAGAAGTAACAGGAGTTATTACTGTTTTCTCTGACGGGGTTGCCTCTTCTGACGCTGTTGTTTCCAAGGATGTTTTTTCTTCACAAGCTTTACGAGCAGCCAGTATGGCTGCATCGGCGATAGTCATAACTTCTTCTTGAGGTTTGTCTGTTACCTCGTTTCCTTCTATTGTCTCTGCTAAAGGGGAAACGGTTTGGGGAACAGCTGTTTCAGCAACAATATCCTTTTCTGCTTCAGTGACAATATCTTCCGATTCTTTTTCCGGTTCTATAATTTGTATCTCTTCCTCTGTAATTTCAACAGAAGGTGCAGGTTCTTCAATAATTGTTTCCTCAATAACCGGAGTAGTGTCTTCAGCGGCAATGGCATTCTCATTTGGAGAATCTTCTGTATTTTCCGCTTCTATGAACTCAACCTCTTTAGCCGCAATTGTTTGTTTAGGCTTAGGCGCGTTTCCGTCAAAGGTATCTTCCTCCTCTCCTTCTATTTCTGTTTCGGTATCTTCCAGTTTGGTGTTTTCATTTAATATAACCGTTTCAAAATGAGCGAATGGTTTATTTATTAAATCTTTCATACTGGAATCCGGAGTAAAAGATATTTTTGTATGGCCCTGTATTTCAATTCTTTCCCCCGTGTTTACGTTTACACTTTCACGACTCTCCACCTCTGTAAGTTTAAACGTACCTAGTCCTTTAACCTTTACATACTTTTCAGTAACTAAAGCTTCCTCTATCAGTCAAACATTCCTTTGACAAAGATTTCAGCATCTTTTTTAGTCATGCTGTGTTTCTCAGCCAAAAGTTCGATGATATCTTGTATGGTTACTTTCTCGCTCATGATAATATTATAAATAAGGGCTATTTTATTTAAACTTTTCTTTTAAAGTTACACTGGGTTTGTAAGTCAGCACTAACTTGGGGGAATCAGCATACGTTGTTGAGTAGCCGGGTTGATAGAAATTCTTTCCAGCTTTTTCTTAACCTCAAACGTACCAAATCCCTGGATTGCAATGTTGTTGCCATCTTGCAATTCCTGGTCATAACACCAATGACTGAGGATACCAATTGTGATGTATCTTTATTCGTATATCCTAGTTTACGTGATAATTCAGATATAAATTCTTTGTTATTCAAAGCTTAAAGTGTTAATTTGGTTGCTATATTAGTAAAAAAACAAACATTATCCAAACTTTATAAGGGAAAAGGTCTATAAAATGCTGGCGTATAGGTCGAAATCATCAGCGGCTGTTATTTTCACTTTATAGAATTCACCTATTTTTAGGTACTCGTCATCAGCTTTTATCAAGACCTCAGGATCTACCTCGGGAGAGTCAAACTGGGTTCTGCCTATGTAGTAATCTCCTTCCTTCCGGTCTATAATAACTTTAAATTCTTTACCTATTTTCGTTTGGCTCAGTTCGCCGGCTATTTCCTGCTGAAGTGCCATTAATTCATCCAAACGCTGTTGTTTCACTTCATGAGAAATGGAATCTTCGTATTCTTTAGCGGCGAATGTTCCTTCTTCTTCCGAGTAAGCGAAGGCTCCCATCCGGTCGAATCGTACTTTTTTGACGAATTCTTTTAATTCTTCAAAATCTTCTTCAGTCTCACCGGGATGTCCTACCATTAATGTTGTACGTAAGTGAATACCGGGTACTTCCCGACGGAATTTTTCGATTAATTCGTAGGTTTCTGCTTTACTTACATGCCGGCGCATTTTATTCAGCATATTGTCACTAATGTGTTGCAGGGCAATATCCATATATTTGCATACATTATCGTGTTCGCGCATAACACGGAATAATTCTTCCGGGAAATGGGCCGGATATGCATAGTGTAAACGTATCCATTCTACACCGGGAACATTGGCGATTCTTTCGATGAGTTCGGGCAATTTCTGACTTTTATATAAATCTACGCCGTAGTAAGTCAATTCTTGGGCTATAATTTGGAACTCTTTTACTCCTTCGGATACAAGTAGTTTCACTTCATCAATAATCTCCTCCATCGGCCGTGAAATGTGGCGTCCTGTAATAATAGGAATGGCGCAATAAGAACATTTACGGTCACAGCCTTCTGATATTTTCAGATAAGCGTAGTGATGGGGTGTGGTTAATGTCCGTTCAATGGCAAATTCCGACTTGTATGCTTTGCCTAAATCTGCCAGCAACTCATTCCAGTTAAACTTACCATAGAATTTATCTACTTGAGGAATTTCCAATGCCAATTCTTTTAGATATCTTTCTGAAAGGCAGCCCATCACATATAGTTTTTTGAGCTTCCCTTCTTCTTTGGCCTGACAAAATTCCAATATCATATTGATCGATTCCTCTTTGGCATCACCGATGAAACCACATGTATTAATAACTGCGATTTCTCCTTGCGGTTTGTCGGAATCGTGAGTTACTTTATAACCGTTTGCTTCCAGCTGACGCATCAGCTTTTCTGAGTCTACTAAGTTTTTGGAACACCCTAAGGTGATGATATCTATTGTGTTACGTTTCATTTATTATTCAGTCTCTCCAAATAGTGAGTCTACAAATTCTTTTTTGCGGAATACCTGCATGTCTTCAATGCCTTCGCCCAATCCAATATATTTTACGGGAATCTTGAACTGCTCTGAGATGCCAATTACAACGCCCCCTTTGGCTGTTCCGTCCAATTTGGTAATTGCCATAGCAGTAACTTCTGTCGCCAAAGTAAACTGTTTGGCTTGTTCAAATGCATTTTGACCGGTAGAACCGTCTAAAACCAATAATACTTCGTGAGGTGAGTCCGCAACAACTTTCTTCATCACATTCTTGATTTTAGTAAGCTCGTTCATCAAACCTACTTTATTGTGAAGACGGCCTGCGGTATCAATGATTACTACATCTGCATTATTAGCTACGGCGGAACTTAAGGTATCAAAAGCTACAGATGCGGGATCTGATCCCATTTTCTGTTTAATAACAGGCACTCCTACTCTTTCTCCCCAAATATCCAATTGCTCTACGGCGCAGCACGGAATGTATCAGCAGCACCCAAATAGACGGTTTTGCCCGCCTTCTTAAATTGATATGCCAATTTACCAATGGTTGTGGTTTTACCCACACCGTTTACACCTACACCATGATGACATAGGGCTTCTTACCTTCCGGAACAGTGAAATCATCCGAATCCACCGTGTTATTTTCAGTCAATAATGCCGCTATCTCTTCACGGAGAATCTTGTTCAGTTCCTGAGTGTTTACATATTTATCTTTGGCAACTCTTTCTTCAATGCGTTTGATGATATTCAGAGTTGTTTCACGCCTACATCCGAAGTGATAAGCACTTCTTCCAGATTATCCAATACTTCATCGTCTACTTTTGATTTACCCGCTACGGCACGGGCAATCTTACTAAATACACTTCTTTGGTTTTGGACAATCCTTTGTCTAAAGTTTCCTTCTTTTCTTTTGAGAAAAAATTAAAAAATCCCATATTGGAGTCTGATTTATCTGTTTATGCTACAAAGATATAACTAATCTCTTACACGGACAAAAAAAAGTGTCACAATGATTGGTCATAATGTATTATGATGATAACATTGTGGTATAAAAAAAGTTCCTTCCATAATATATGAAAGGAACTTTCCACCAGTCATTCCGACTGAATTATTTCTTGAAAAAGTCTTGAACTTTTTCGTTAGGTACCATTTGCTCATCGAAGATGTAAGCTCCTGTTTTCGGAGATTTAACCATCTTGATAACCTTAGTATAAGAACGTCCTTCTTTACCTGTCTGAAGGGTTGCGACTGTTTTCTTTGCCATGGGTTATAATTATTTAATTTCTTTGTGAACTGTTACTCTTTTCAAAATAGGATTGTACTTCTTAAGCTCCAATCTTTCAGTGGTATTTTTTCTGTTTTTTGTTGTAATGTAACGAGAAGTTCCCGGCATACCACTATCCTTCATTTCTGTGCATTCAAGGATTACCTGTACTCTATTACCTTTAGCCTTCTTTGCCATAGTCTATCTCTCCTTTTTAATTAACCAATAATTTTGATGCTTTTCCAATCACAATAGCCTTTGGTTACCGCTTCATTCAGCGCTGCATCCAGGCCTTTTTTTATTAATCACACGTAAGCCGTTAGCGCAGATGTTCAGGCTAATCCAGCAATCTTGTTCTACATAGTAGAATTTCTTAGTAAACAAGTTCACATCAAAAGTTCTTTTGGTTCTTCTCTTAGAGTGTGAAACATTGTTGCCAATCATGGCTTTCTTTCCGGTAATTTGACAAAATCTTCGACATTGCTATCTTATTTTTATAGTTTTTTTCAATACTTATTTCAAACGGAGTGCAAAATAAGCACTTTTATTTGTATAAAACAAGAGTTTTTGCAAATAATTCTGCAATTACTGCTCATTTTCTTCGTTTTGGAACAACTTCGAAGCAGTTGCAGTGCATTTTGGGTTGCATTTGCAATGTTTTTGTTTCTTCCTTCGTCGCCTTCCAATTTCAGTGTAATCACTTTGTCTTTACATCCGGCAGCAATCCAAATGGTACCTACCGGCTTGTCGGGAGTACCTCCTGTGGGCCCTGCGATACCTGAAGTTGCTACAGCACAATCAGAATTCATCGATTTCATCGCTCCTTTTACCATTTCGATAACGGTTTCTTCACTTACAGCTCCGTGAGTTTCTAAAGTTTCGTGGTTTACCCCTAACAGACTTTCCTTTATTTCGTTGGAATAGGCGATAATTCCACCTTTAAAGAATTGTGAACTTCCGGCAACGGCTGTAATAGCGGCCGCCACACTTCCTGCCGTGCAACTCTCGGCAGTAACGAGTGTCAGGCCCTCTCTCCAAAACAAATCGTTAATCTCTTTACTTAAAAATTTACCTTCTACTGACATATTGAAAACGGTTTTTTAATATTAAATAGTTACCCGTGAATAAGCGGGCTTGTCTATAGTGCAAAAATCATTGTCCAGATACTTGTAATAACCGGTAATTGCGATCATTGCGGCATTATCCGTAGTAAAGCTGAACTTCGGGATATAGATATTCCAACCATATTTCCCGGCATGCTCGCGGAATGAGTTACGAAGCCCGTTGTTGCTGATACCCCTCCGGCTACTGCCACTTCATTTATCTTGAGATTTTTGGCTGCTTTTCTCAGCTTGTCCATCAAAATATCTACAATGTCGCTTCCAATGAAGCTGCCAAGTCGTTTTTATGATGTTCGATGAAATCGGGATCTTCTTTCAACCAGTCACGCAAAGAGTATAGGAAAGAAGTCTTTAATCCGCTGAAACTATAGTTATAGTCCGGAATATGTGGTTTACTGAAAGTGAACGCTTTTGGATTGCCTTGACGTGCCAGTTTATCAATGATAGGACCTCCGGGATAACCTAAGCCCATTACTTTAGAACATTTGTCGATAGCTTCTCCTGCTGCATCGTCAATAGTTTGTCCCAAAACTTCCATGTCATTATAGGCCTTTACCAATATTATCTGTGAGTTTCCTCCTGACACCAGCAGGCACAAGAAAGGGAATTTAGGTTGGTTGTTGTCTTCTTCCGATTCTTTAATGAAATGGGCTAACACATGGGCTTGCAGGTGGTTAACATCAATCATTGGTATATTCAATGAACGTGCGAAACCTTTCGCAAAAGATACTCCGACCAGTAATGATCCCATCAAGCCGGGTCCTCGGGTGAATGCAACGGCGCTTAGTTGCTCTTTGGTAACTCCTGCCCTTTTTAAGGCTTCGTGCACCACCGGTACAAATGTTTTGTTGATGGCACGTGACGCCAATTCGGGAACTACCCCTCCGTAAGCTTCGTGAACAGCCTGGCTGGACACTACGTTGGACAACAATACGCCATTCTTGATAACTGCGGCTGATGTGTCGTCACAGGAAGATTCTATACCTAATATAATTGTATCCATATTTCTATACCTTATTATATATATTAATGTGTCAGAATTTCAAGTCCGTTATCTGTCATAACGAAAGTATGTTCCCACTGTGCAGACGGCTGTTCGTCTTCGGTGACTACAGTCCAGCCATCTTCCTCATCAATGAAGACTTCCCATGTTCCCATATTGATCATTGGTTCAATGGTAAAAACCATTCCCGGCACCAATAGCATACCAGTTCCTTTTTTCCCGAAATGTTCTACATCCGGTTCTTCATGGAACTCTATGCCTACTCCGTGTCCGCAGAGATCACGCACTACTGAGAATCCATTTTTTTTAGCATGTTTTTCAATGGCATGTCCTATGTCCCCTACAAAACCAAATGGTTTCGCAGCTTCCATGCCTATCTCCAGACATTCTTTAGCTACTCGTACCAGTTTTTCTTTTTGAGGTGTGGTTTTTCCAATGGTAAACATACGCGATGCATCGGCATAATAACCATCAAGAATGGTAGTACAATCCACATTGATAATATCTCCTTCTTCCAGAATGTCGAATTCATTGGGAATACCGTGACAAACAACCTCATTGATAGAGGTGCAGCAACTTTTGGGAAAACCGTCATAACCTAAAGTTGCAGGAATGCCACCGTGATCTTTCGTATATTCATAAACCAGCTTGTCTATTTCCAATGTGCTCATGCCTGCATGGATCTCACGTTCTACAAGGTCTAGCACTCCGGTATTGACAATACCGCTACGGCGTATTCCTTCAATCTGTTCCGGTGTCTTAATCAGTTCACGTGAAGGTACTAAATGACCTCTATCTTGATAATAGAGAACCTTTTTATCTAACTCTGTGAGTTCCATACCTTTGGGAACTCTCCAGTTTATTTTATTTCTTTTCATATCAAAGGATTAATTGACTTACAAAGTTAGAGGAAATATTTGTAAAAATGGCTCATCCGGCAATAAATATCTTCATAAAAAGAGAATTTACATGAAATTTGACAGAAACAAATGTTAAATAATCATGTCTTTTACATGAATTTTATGTAGGAGAGTCTATTTTATTTTAATAAAAGGTTATATTTACCGCAAAAAACTAAGCATTCTATTATTAACTTCTTTAATTGAACATCAAAATGGATAAACATCAAATTGGAGTAAACGCAGGAAAAGTTTGGAAACTGCTGAATGACAATAAACGGTGGAGTTATTGTGATTTAAAAAGAGCTTCAGAATTGTCTGACAGAGATTTGAATGCAGCTATAGGTTGGCTGGCCAGAGAGAATAAAATAGACTTTGAATGTTCTAACGGAGACGATTGCCTGTTTCTGAGCGTCAATGTTATATTGGCTGAATACGAGAAACAGATAATTATGTGGGGCCAAAACTTTCATAATTATCTGTTTTCTTTTTTTAATCAACTTTTCTAATCACTTTGGCCGGATTACCTACAGCAACGGAATTGTCGGGAATGTCTTTAGTTACGACACTTCCGGCTCCGATAATACAGCGATGACCTATTTTTACTCCGGGACAAAGAATAGCTCCTCCTCCTATCCAGCAATCTTCTCCGATAGTTACGGGATATGCATACTCTTTGGGTTCGCGTCGGGTTATGTAATCTACCGGATGATGTGGAGTATAGATCTGTACATTGGGCCCTATCAATGTATGTGCTCCTATGGTGATATATCCACCATCTAAAAATGTACAGTTGGCATTCACAAAGACATGCTCTCCTAAGCGGATGCCGTGTCCATGATCACAGTAAAATGGTGGACAGATGACAGAAGTGGAAGGGATACCCGGCACTAATTCTTCCAGCACTTCCCTGAAACCATCATCGTATGTACTCATCATCCGTAATTGGGCCACTAGTTTTTTGGCGTGTATGAAACTGGCCTGTATTTCCGGTTTCTCCATATCGGCCAGCTGACTGTTACGCATTTTGTCTATCTCGTTCATAATTAAAGGGCTTTAAGATTTCGCCTCAAATGTAGGATTTGTTTTCCGTTCTGCCAAATATACACCACACAAGATAAGAAAACAGCCGGTAAGGGCTATCCAAGTTATCTTTTCATTAATAATGACCGCTGAAGTAAGAAGAGTTACCAAAGGGACGATATAAATATAGTTTGTACTTTTTACGGCTCCCAATTCCTTGACACAAGCATTCCAGGCTATGAAGCAGAGCATGGAGGCGACAAATCCCAAAAAGAGAAGATTTCCAAACACGATGGGTTGCATCATCAAGACATTGTCCCAATTTAACGGACGGAATAAAAACATGGGCAGAATGGTCAGCACTCCGTAGAAGAATACTTTACGGGTAATGAATACGATAGAATAATGATTATCCAATTGTTTGAGAATAAGGCAATAAAATGCCCACATCAATGCAGCGGTCAGTGAAAGAATATCTCCCAAAGGATTAATTTTCAGAATGAAACTGCCGTTGAAAACAACCAGCCCCACTCCTATCAAAGCCATGATCGATCCGTAAACAAGATGGCGGGTGAAAGGTTCTTTTCTTCTGAACAAATAAGAAAGCAGTGTGGTCAGAACAGGTGATGTGCATACTATCAGAGACACGTTGGAGGCTAATGTGATGCCGAGAGCCGTATTTTCAGTAATGAAATAAATAGTTCCTCCACATAATCCGGCCAATAAAAGTAACAATTCATCTTTTACTCTGTTGGCAAATAGTTTTTATAAGAAATACACCACATGCAAAGATAGGCCATAGTGAAACGATAAAAGAAGATGTCGGAAGGACTTAATCCATGTTGGATTAGAATCTTAGTAGAAACAAAAGTAGTTCCCCAGATAGCTACAGTGATTATTGCCATTAAGTGATAGACGAACCTTGATTTGATAACATTCATAATTTATATGTGTTTTATTATGTTGCAAAGATAGGTTTTGTTTTCGAGAAACTTATCAAAATATATGGCATAGTTGAGCTGATACAAAGTTCGTTTGTTTTCTCACTTACCTTGGGCGCGGCCCTCAAGGTAAGTGAGATATTTCTATTTCCGGGGAATCCAGGAATCTACCAGCTCCTGATGTTCTTTTACCCATTTTTCCGCTCCTTCTTTTTCATTATATTCATTTTGTGATACATCATCCAGCAGGCTGCTGATTTCTTCGGTGCTCAGATGTATGTTTTCTATCAGTTTTGCCACAAACGGGTGTTGCTCACCAAATCCTTTGCGGGCAATGGCCGTAATTGTTTCCGCTTTACCAAAAATACCTTTCGGGTCCTCCAGAAATTTTAATTTAAAGCGGGTGAACATCCAATGGGGAGTCCATCCCGTCACCACAATCCATTGATGCTCGTCAACGGCTCTTTTTAGTACTGCGGTCATGGCCGGTCCGCTAGACTCCAGCAATTTGTAATCCAGATTGTATTTTTCTATGGCCATATCTGTAGCATGCATAATCCCTGCACCGGCATCAATGCCGATAATCTCGCCTCCGAATTTTTCTTTGTTGGCATTTAATTGCTCAATGGAATGAATGTCCACATAATCGGGGACTACCAGACCGATACGGGCATCCGGATAGATCTTGCCTAAGATTTCCAGATTCTTTCCGTATTGTTTCATATAATCGGCCTGTGTAGCCGGTAACCAAGCATCCATCAGCAAATCTACTTTGCCACGGGCCATTGTTGCATAGATAGGAGCCGGATCGGCATTCTTTAAAACGACATGATAACCTTGTTGTTCAAGAATCACTTCCGTCAAATAGGTCAGGGCGATGCCGTCGTCCCAGTTTATGTATCCAATGCTTATTGTCTTATCATCTTTTTTCCCGCTGCAAGAGGCAAGCAGCAGGAGGAAAGACAAAAAATATAGTATTTTCTTCATGCTTATTTCCCTTTCTTTTGTTTTCCAAGTCCTTGTGTTATTCTATCCAGAATGATGGCCAGGATGACTACTGCGATACCGCCTTCGAAACCTAAACCTATTTTCATCTGCGTGATACCTTTCAGTACGATTTCCCCTAACCCTCCGGCTGCAATCATAGCGGCAATGACCACCATGGAGAGCGACATCAGGATTGTCTGGTTTATACCGGTCATGATAGTGGCAATGCCAGCGGTAATTGTACCTTGAATAATAATTGCATAGGTGTCGCACCAAAAGAGCGCGAAGCTTCTACAACATTCTTCGGTACTTGCTTGATACCCAGGCTGGTCAGACGCACTACGGGAGGCATGGCAAAAATAATGGTGGCAAAGGCTCCCGGAACGGTTCCCAGCCCGAAAAAGAGTACGGCAGGAATCAGATAGACGAAAGCAGGCATCGTTTGCATCAGGTCGAGGATAGGATGCAGAATTTTATCACATCGTTTGCTGTTTGCGCTCCATATTCCCAAGGGAAGTCCCATGATAAGAGCGATGATGGTAGACGAAAGCACCAATGCTAAAGTCTGCATGGTTTCGTTCCAAAATCCCATTCCCCAAATCAGCAATAATCCTAAAATGGTAAAAATGCTGACTCCTTTTCCCGATTTATACCAACCAGGATGGCCAGCAATGCTATTGTTACATAAAAAGGTATCCACATCAATATGTTTTGGAACCCATCTATGAACCGCCTATTCCAACATTGATGGCGTCGAAAAGAGGGGCAAAGTTTTCTGTGAGCCAGTTGATGGCTGTTTCTATATATTTTCCTATGTTTATCATAATTCGATAGCGTTTTGAATAAGTTCATTAATTTCTTCTTTATCTTTTCCGGTCATCTCTACTACGATGGACGATAGAGGAACCAAGCCTTTCAGTTCGCGTTCTTCATTCACCACATAAATGGGAGAATTGGTTTTCGTGATTAAGGGAAGCAGATCCTCAATCTTTGTGTCCTCCGTAACGGAATGTACTTCACTTTGTACGGCTTCCTGGATTGATTTTATACCTTTACGCCGAAGAATGGCGGCACTTTCCAATGTAATCTCTCCTATCAGCTTGTCATTTCATCTATCACAGGAAGCACGGTAATATCTCTTTCTTTCATCTTTCTGATCAGAACCTCGGGACCTTCTTTACGCAGACGGGCTACGGCGGGACGGGTTATCATAATACTTCCTGCCGTTATGATTTTGCTCCGGTCCACATTTTCTACAAATCTTGCCACATAGTCATTGGCCGGTTCAGTTAAAATTTCTTCTGAAGTTCCGACTTGCACCACTTCTCCATCTCTCATAATGGCAATGCGGTCACCCAGTTTAATTGCTTCGCTCAAATCATGCGTGATAAAGACGATGGTCTTTTTCATTTTGGACTGCAGTGCCAGCATTTCATCTTGCATTTGTACGCGGATCAATGGGTCCAGAGCGGAAAAGGCTTCATCCATCAGTAATATTTCCGGATCATTTGCCAAAGCGCGTGCAATCCCACACGTTGCTGCATTCCGCCGGAAAGTTGTCCGACCATCTGATTCTGATATCCTTTCAGCCCGACTATTTCCATACTCTTCATGGCTTTTTTCTCACGTTCCTGTTTGGGAACTCCTTGGAGTTCGAGCCCGAATGCAATATTGCTTAAAACACTGCGATGAGGTAACAAACCAAAATTTTGGAACACCATAGCTATTTCCCGGCGGCGCATTTCCAGCAATTCCTTATCAGATGCGGCAGTAATGTCTGTTCCATTAATCAGTACTTGTCCTTTTGTGGGTTTGATTAACCGGTTTATGCAGCGCAATAAAGTTGATTTGCCACTGCCCGACAGTCCCATGATTACGAAGAACTCTCCTTCTTTGATTGTCAGATTGGCGTTTTTAACTGCTACAGTACAATTAGTCGCCTTTAAAATTTCATTTTTGCTTTTTCTTTCTTTCAACATCCGGAACGCTTTCTGCTTTTCCGGACCGAAAACAAGATACAAGTCTTTTATTTCTATTTTGTTCATAGTCTATAATAGTTTAAATTAATTAAGAATAGGGAGGAATTGACGGAAGTAAATTGAGATGTCATCCGGTATATTTAACGAAACAAAAATATAAAAAGGTTCATCATAAGATGAGTTTTATTGATCAGTAAATATGTTTTTTTACAGCTTGTTATTTGTTTACTCCTACGGGAGTGGTTCAGAAAGTCCGAGATTAAAAAAGCTAATCAGAAAGCGTTTTCTATAAAACAGAAATTAAGTATTATCCTTTTGTCGAGCGTTCATTTATTCTATCTTTGTCACGCAAAACAGAATAAATATATGGATAGTATTTTAATTATTGATGATGAACCGCAAATACGCAAACTTCTTTCGCGTATGATGGAATTGGAAGGTTACGAAGTATTCCAGGCAGCCGATTGCCAGTCTACATTGAAACAACTTAAGTTACATAATCCCCAAGTGGTGTTGTGTGATGTGTTTTTGCCGGACGGCAATGGAGTGGATATGGTTACAACCATCAAAAAACTCTATCCAGAATTGGAGGTGATACTTTTGACCGCCCACGGTAACATTCCGGATGGTGTGCAGGCAATCAAGAATGGAGCCTTTGATTATATCACCAAAGGGGATGATAATAATAAAATTATTCCGTTAATCAGCCGGGCTATGGCTCAGGCTAAAAAGAATGTAGGGGAAAAAGTGAAAACAGAAGAGACCCAAAGTTTCTCTTTTGACGCTATAAAAGGGAAGTCGGAGGGTATGCAACAAGCCGTAGCATTGGCCCGAAAGGTTTCGGCAACGGATGTTACAGTCTTGCTGACCGGAGAAACAGGCACGGGGAAAGAGGTCTTTGCACAAGCCATCCATCGCAACAGTCTTCGCAAAGAGAATGCTTTTGTGGCTGTAAACTGTTCTGCTTTTAGCAAAGATCTGCTTGAAAGCGAGATATTCGGTCATAAAGCCGGTTCGTTTACCGGAGCGATGAAAGATAAGAAGGGGCTGTTCGAAGTGGCCGATAACGGAACCATCTTTTTGGATGAAATAGGTGAAATGGCTTTCGAGCTGCAAGCCAAATTACTTCGTGTGCTCGAAGCGGGAGAGTACATCAAGATAGGCGACACGAAACCGACGAAAGTGAATGTCCGCGTTATCTCCGCCACCAATCGGGACCTGAAAAAAGAAATAGAACAAGGTAATTTCCGTGAAGATCTTTATTATCGTCTTTCTGTTTTTCAGATACACCTCCCTCCTCTTCGTGAGCGCAAAGAAGACATCGAACTTTTGGCGGAAAGCTTTATCCAACTCTTTTCAAAGAAACTGGGGAAACAGGTGGAAGGGATGGCTCCGGAGTTCTTGAAAGCTTTGAAAGCTGCCGACTGGAGAGGAAATATCCGTGAATTGCGAAACGTGATAGAACGCAGCATGATTGTCTGCGACAAACAGCTCACCTTACAAGATCTTCCCATTGAAATACAGAATGCCCGGCAGGAAGATTATTCCGGCAAGAATTATTCGGAGTTTGAACTGGCCGCTATGGAAAAACGTCATATTGCTAAAGTTCTGCAACATACTAAAGGAAACAAGACCGAGGCTTCACGTTTATTGAAAATAGGTTTGACTACTTTATATAGAAAGATAGAGGAATACGGTATTTAGTTGTTGCAGGTCATTGATCAACCCTTTCCTGCCCTATGGTTAAGTCTTTTTATACGGATGTATTCTATCTCCATTAGCCTTTGGAGTTAACTCCAAAGACTTGTGGAGATAAAACAAACAGGAAGAAAACCCTTAACCATAGCAGGAAAGGGTTAGGGATACGGATAAAACCTTTTAATGACGAATCCGGTTCCCAAGTCTTTTATGTATTCCTTACGGATAAACAGCCCCACTCAAATTCTACTGCTTCACGAAAGACCATAGGCAGCATTATTGCAAGATGGTTTCAGCAAAGATGGCTACGGAATCAATACATTCCGGATATAGAAATGATCCGTGACTTTCCTCAGCAAGACAAGAGCTTTCGATATACTTCGGCATCTTCCTCCGAGAAACAGCATACAATCACTTCTCCTTCATAGCCATGTGCCATTTCTTCCCCGATGGCATTCAATGCGATACGTGCTGCTTCTTCCTTGGGATAATGATATACGCCGGTACTGATACAGGGGAATGCAATGCTTTGGATGCCGTTCTCTTTCGCTAGTATGAAACTGGTATGATAGCATGATGCAAGTTTTTCGGCTTCTCCATGCATTCCCCCATGCCATACGGGTCCTACGGTATGAATCACTTTCCTGCATGGCAGGTTGTATGCATCGGTTATCTTGCTTTCCCCCGTCGGACAACCGCCCAATGTTTTGCATTCCGCTAACAACGCCGGGTCTGCAGCCCGATGGATAGCTCCATCTACACCACCGCCACCCAGCAACGAACAGTTGGCTGCATTTACAATGGCGTCGACTTTTAAAGTAGTGATATCGGCTACGGTAACATTTATCTTCTTCATTTTTCCTTTCTGTTTTTCTGTATTAAAACCTCTATACAAAGCTATATAATAAATTGGGGAATTATGCAGTTTGGCAGCAATAAATCAATTATTCTCCTGTTTTGATATTCTTCCCTTTTCATTTTGAAAAGATTTTCTTTTGCTCTCTCTTTTTTCTTGTTGTTATATCTGTATATAAATCAGTTACTTATCTCCTGTTTGCCGGTAATGGCACACTATTGGCATATAGTGTGGCAGTTAACAATAGTATTAATTTAAAAAAGGAATTATGGATTTATTTTCAATCGGATTTGTGGTTTGTACCTTGAGCGGCATAGCTTGCTTTTGGCTTTTCTTTAAATGCATAGACTGGTTCGAGAAGATCTAAAAAAGAAAGGAGAAACAAGTTATGTACACAGCATTATTTGTAGTTAGTTTGATTATGTTCGGCTATATGATGTATGTTCTCATCAAGCCGGAGAAGTTTTAAAAAAGTAAGTTAAGAAATAAAGAGTTATGAATACTGAAGTTTTAGGTGTTATAGCGCAAATTGTCTTAATGGTAGTGCTCAGCTATCCTTTGGGCAAATATATCGCTAAAGTTTATAAAGGTGAAAAGACTTGGTCGGATTTTATGAAGCCCGTTGAACGGGTTATGTTCAAACTGAGTGGTATCAATCCCAATGAGGAGATGAACTGGAAACAGTTTTTGAGAGCCTTGCTGGTGGTAAATCTATTTTGGTTCCTTTGGGGGATGGTACTGTTGGTTACACAAGGTGTGCTGCCGCTTAACCCGGATGGAAATGTCGGTCAGACTGCGCATCAGGCATTCAATACTTGTATCAGTTTCATGGTGAACTGCAACTTGCAACATTATAGCGGTGAAAGTGGGCTGACTTATTTTACTCAGCTATTCGTCATCATGCTCTTTCAGTTTATTACTGCCGCGTACCGGTATGGCTGCCATGGCAGGTATAATGAAAGCGCTGGCTGCAAAGACTACTCAGACTATTGGCAATTTCTGGAACTATTTGGTATTAAGTTGTACCCGTGTCCTGTTGCCTCTTTCATTGGTCGTAGGCTTTATCCTGATTGTGCAAGGAACTCCGATGGGCTTTGACGGAAAAATGAAAGTGACCACCATGGAAGGAGCTACACAATATGTATCACAAGGCCCTACGGCGGCTATTGTCCCTATCAAACAATTGGGTACTAATGGTGGTGGTTATTTTGGTGTAAACTCTTCTCATCCATTGGAGAACCCTACCTATTTTGCCAATATGGTGGAATGTTGGTCTATCCTTATCATACCTATGGCGATGGCATTTGCATTCGGTTTCTATCTGAAACGTAAGAAATTGGGTTATAGTATATATGGTGTCATGCTGTTTGCCTATCTGGTAGGAGTTTGTATCAATGTGAGTCAGGAGATGGGTGGTAATCCACGTATTGACGAAATGGGGATAGCGCAGGATAATGGCGCGATGGAAGGTAAAGAAATACGTTTGGGCTCGGCCGCCACTGCTTTGTGGAGTATTACTACTACGGTTACTTCCAATGGTTCTGTCAATGGTATGCACGATTCAACAATGCCGCTTTCGGGTATGATGGAAATGCTGAACATGCAGATCAACACATGGTTTGGCGGTGTAGGTGTGGGATGGATGAACTACTTTACATTTATTATTATCGCCGTGTTCATCAGTGGGTTGATGGTAGGCCGTACACCGGAGTTCCTTGGTCATAAAGTAGAAGCACGTGAAATGAAGATTGCTTCCATTGTGGCACTACTTCATCCGTTTATCATTTTAGTTGGTACGGCATTGGCTGCTTATCTGTTTGTTCATGCGCCTGCATTTGTGGAAAGTGAAGGTGGCTGGCTGAACAATCCCGGATATCATGGTCTGAGTGAAATGCTTTATGAATACACCTCGTGTGCCGCCAATAATGGTTCCGGTTTTGAAGGACTGGGTGATAACACATGGTTTTGGAACTACTCTTGTGGTATTGTGCTGATATTAGGACGTTTTGTCCCGATTGTAGGTCAAGTGGCCATAGCAGGTATTCTGGCTAAGAAAAAATTTATTCCCGAAAGCGCCGGCACATTGCAAACCGATACAGTGACATTCGGTGTGATGACATTTGCGGTTATTTTTATTGTTGCCGCACTATCATTCTTCCCGGTACATGCATTAAGCACTATTGCCGAGCACTTGAGTTTATAATTCTGATAACAGACAACGATATTAATAGAAGATATGAAAGATAATAAATCAGCTTCTTTATTTCAGAAGGAGCAAGTCATTGACAGCATAAAACAATCATTCGTGAAGTTGAATCCGCGAGTGATGATTAAGAATCCGATTATGTTCACGGTAGAGGTTTGTACAGCTATTATGTTCTTGGTGATGCTCTACTCTATCGTTAATGATTCACAAGGCTCATTTATTTATAATTTATGGGTTTTCGTAATCCTGTTCATCACCTTGTTATTTGCTAATTTTGCTGAAGCTATTGCCGAAGCGCGCGGAAAAGCACAAGCCGATAGCCTGAGGAAGACTCGTGAGGAAACCCCTGCCAAATTGATTGTGAACGGGACTTTGAAAACTGTCAGTAGTTCCCGGTTAAAGAAAGGTGATATTTTTGTATGCGAGGCAGGAGATGTAATTCCTGCCGATGGCGAGATCATCGAAGGACTGGCGTCTATTGACGAAAGTGCCATCACAGGCGAATCCGCTCCTGTAATCCGTGAAGCAGGCGGTGACAAGAGTTCAGTAACAGGAGGTACAAAAGTATTGTCCGATCAGATAAAAGTAATGGTAAGCACCCAGCCGGGTGAAAGTTTCCTGGATAAGATGATTGCATTGGTGGAAGGCGCATCCCGCCAGAAAACACCGAATGAAATTGCATTGACTATCCTGTTGGCAGCATTTACATTGGTCTTTGTCATTGTGTGTATCACCCTTAAACCGTTTGCCGATTATACGGGAACTGTCATTACCATTGCTTCTTTTCTGTCCTTGTTTGTCTGCCTCATTCCTACCACTATCGGAGGATTGCTTTCGGCTATCGGTATCGCCGGGATGGATCGTGCTTTGCGTGCCAATGTCATAACCAAATCGGGTAAAGCAGTGGAAACAGCCGGAGATATAGATACGTTGCTTCTTGATAAAACAGGAACAATAACTATAGGAAACCGTAAAGCTACCCGTTTTTATCCGGCTCAGGGAGTGGATGAACATGCTTTCATCGAAGCCTGCCTGCTCTCATCTGTATCTGATGATACTCCGGAAGGCAAATCTATTATTGAACTGGGACGTGAATCGGGTTTACGGATGCGTAATTTGAATACCGATGGTGCTCATATGATAAAATTTACCGCCGAAACCAAATGCTCGGGTATTAACTTGAAGGATGGAACAGAAATCCGTAAAGGTGCATTTGATGCGATCCGCAAGATAGCTTTGTCTGCCGGAAACCCTTTCCCAAAAGAAACGGAAGATATCATTCAAACCATTACAAGTAATGGAGGTACTCCATTGGTGGTAAGTGTCAATAAGAAAATTGCCGGAGTAATAGAATTGCAGGATATCATAAAACCGGGTATTCAGGAACGTTTTGAACGTTTACGCAAGATGGGGGTAAAAACAGTCATGGTGACGGGAGATAACCCATTGACCGCCAAATATATTGCAGAGAAAGCCGGAGTAGACGACTTCATAGCCGAGGCTAAACCGGAGGATAAGATGGAGTATATCAAGAAAGAGCAGGCTGCCGGCAAACTGGTTGCCATGATGGGTGACGGAACAAATGATGCTCCTGCCCTTGCCCAAGCTAATGTGGGGGTTGCCATGAATAGCGGTACACAGGCTGCCAAGGAAGCAGGGAATATGGTGGATTTGGATAATGATCCTACCAAGCTGATAGAGATTGTCGAGATAGGTAAACAATTGCTGATGACACGTGGTACACTGACCACTTTCTCCATAGCCAATGATGTGGCCAAATATTTTGCCATTGTTCCTGCATTGTTCATGCTTTCCATTCCGGAACTGGCTGCATTGAATATTATGGGGCTGCATAGCCTGAGAGTGCTATCTTGTCTGCGGTTATATTCAATGCCATCATTATTCCTATTCTGATTCCGCTGGCATTGAAAGGAGTTCAATACAAACCGATAGGAGCTTCCGCCTTGCTTCGTCGTAATCTTTTGATATATGGCATAGGTGGTGTTATTGCTCCTTTTGTGGGTATTAAATTAATAGATTTAGTAGTAGGATTATTCTTTTAACAAGTAAACGACAATGAAAAATTTTATAAAGTCATTCAGACTTACCTTAGTCTTTTGTGTGTTTTTCTCAGTATGCTATATACTAGTCTTATGGATTTTCGCTCAATTTGCCGGACCTAATTCCGGCAATGCCGAGGTGGTGGAACTTAACGGAAAAGTGGTAGGTGCCGCCAATGTGGGACAATCATTTACGGAAGATATCTATTTCTGGGGACGTCCTTCATGTGCCGGAGATGGTTATGATGCAACCAGTTCGGCCGGTAGCAATAAAGGCCCTACCAATGCAGAATACTTGGCTGAAGTAGAAGCGCGGATTGATACATTTTTAAAGCATCATCTACTTGAGCCGTAAGGAAGTACCTGCCGAAATGGTCACAGCCAGCGGTTCCGGGCTGGATCCTGACATCACTCCGGCCTGCGCATACGTGCAGGTACAACGTGTGGCTAAAGCTCGCGGAATGAGTGAGGAAACTGTAAAAGCTATTGTAGATAAAGCTGTGGAAAAACCGTTTATGGGCATATTCGGTACAGAGAAGGTGAATGTATTAAAACTGAATGCTGCTTTAGAAAAGGCAAAATAATAAAAAATATATAGTCATTAAATTAGGAAGATGTGCGTCATGAAAAAGAGAAGTTTCCTGGATACCGAGAGCCTGTCGGCTCTAGAAGCTGTGGCTATCATTGTATTGTTCTTTGCTTTGATAACATGGATTCTTGATCTTTGACGTGCATCACCCTATTGAATGATGCATCTTGATTCAGAAAAACTCAAAATGGATATTTCCTTTCAGACAATAAGAAGGAAATAGTATAAATATGTAAAACACGAATATTGATTAGTTTAATTTTTTAAGATGAAAAAGAATTTGAAAAAAGTGGTCTTGGTGCTGGCTCTACTGTTGCTGGAGTGATAAAGCACAAGAATTTAACGTAACGGCTAAGGCGGATTTTGTAAGTGATTACATTTGGCGTGGCGCTTACCAGAATTCAGGATTCTCTGTACAGCCTACATTAGGATTATCTTACGGCAATCTTTCTTTGTCTGCTTGGGGGAGTCAGAGCCTGACCAAGACAGACGGTGCACAAGAGTTTGACATCAATTTGAGTTATACCATTGGCGGTTTAGGTATTACAGTGACCGACTATTGGTGGAATGGCATCACCATGCCTACGGGGATTATAAACATGATCATCATTTGAAGGAACATTAGCTTATAATTTCGGCGAGAACTTTCCTCTGACCTTGAGCTGGTCTACCATGTTTGCGGGAGGAGACGATAACAAAGACGGTGATCGTGCTTATTCCACTTATATCAATGCTTCTTATAATATTGCTTGCCCGGCAGAAATTACGCTCACTCCTCCGTTGGTTTCACTCCCTGGAAAGGAATGTATGATGCTGATGGTGCTGCTTTTACAGATATTGCTTTAAAAGCTTCCAAGAACATTAATATTACAGATCATTTTTCTTTGCCTTTGTTTGTACAGGCTATTGTTTCGCCTCATTTGACAAAACTTATCTGATAGCCGGATTAAGTATTGGGTTTTAAATATGTGATTTTTTTAACAAAAGGAAGTGTCAAAACGAAACCGGACTATCCAATCGTTAACTGTAGGGGCAGGGTTTGTCTGCCCGGAGACACAAAGCAAACTGTTTTCGGGCGAGCGAACCTCGCCCCTACGAACGAAACGACAGCATTATCCACGTTTTGACAACCTTTTTTTGTTGTATAGAGTGACTTATCCTTTTTTGAGTCTTGCCGGACGTGGTATTTTTGTTCAAAGAGTTACCACGTGGAGAATGGAGTATGGCAAAAACTAAAGATAGTTTTGTATCTCTTTAATGTTATTCAACTTAATAAAGTGGGAGTGCGTTACTTCTCCTTCATACTGTTCGTGTGCCCAAGTGACATGATGAGGTACATAGCTGCATAACCTCCGAGTTCCAATATGGGAATAATATCCGACTTTATCGAGTTACCTATCATAGTAAATTTTCTGCCTTACACCCTAAATGATCAAGCAATCTTTTATAATCCGCATTTTTCTTGTCGCTCATTATTTCTATGTGGCAAAAGTATTCTTGTAGTCCGGACGCAGAAATCTTTCTTTTTTGATCGAACAAATCACCTTTGGTGGCCAATACTAATTTATAATTTTCGTGCAAGGCTGATATGACTTCTTGCACACCGTCCAATAATGTGATTGGTCTTTTGCAGAAGTTCCTGACCTGATCGGAGGATTTCTTTTTACGAGATTGAGGTCTCCTTCTCCATTAGTAACTTTGCAAATGGTTTCAATCATGCAAAGCAGCATTCCTTTCAGTCCATAACCATAGATATGCAGATTTTTTATTTCTGTCTTGAACAATTCTTCTGATACGGAAGGAGCCGGTGAATATTTCCTCAGAAGATGACAAAATTTGTGTTCCAACTCTTGAAAATAAAGTTCATTTTCCCAAAGAGTGTCATCGGCATCAAAAGCGATAAATTCTATCTTATTTTTCATGTTTTATTATTAGAATAGGAAGAGGGAGCAAATCATATCATAATGTATTGTTTTGTCCGTCTTTTACGTTCTGTATAAATTCGGCAACATTTCGTCCATCCACCAAGCCATGGTGGACACTGATGGATATAGGGAGCAAAAGTTTCTTTTTTTCTTGTATCAGCTTACCTATAGAAATTTTGGGTATAGAATCTCCTGTTTGAATTGAACCGGCATGTTTCATCTCGGAAAAGGCAAACCAAGGCAGAGCCGAATAACGGATGACATCCGCTCTTGCTGTGTCCTTGGAAAAAGAAAGTCCGGTACTGTTTTTTACTCTATGTATTTCCTTTTCTGCATTTTCAATAAATAAAGAAAGATCTGTGTCATACTCAAAAAATCCAAAGCCAAAAGTTCCGTCCTCTCTTCCGATAGTGGGCGAAATATTGATTTTATCATATTCTACTACTTCTCCGTTTTCTATACGTAATTTGAATGCAGTAGTCGCATTGATACATTCAATAGGAAGTGCACAGAATAAGAAAAAAACTCCATATTTTACTTTGTTTGATATATGCTTGTGAAATCAACAGTCATGGTAATTCCCCAAAAAGGTCATCGAGAGCGAGAAGAATTTAAAATGCTCTTTTCTATTCCAATTGTCCAGGTTAATAACTCGCTTCATTTTCTATTTACTCTGTTTTTCTTTTATGTGTATTATTTCTGTTACAACTATTTTAACGATAAAACGTATTGTTGCAAATATACAAAAAGTATTTTAACAGAGATGTTCTTTGTTTGCTTTAAATCCATTTTATTATCTCCTGTTCTGTGTTAAGTTA